>Ga0315314_1000072_pt1 | contig 145181 bp, 114 predicted proteins | sample TDP9_MG_FD_203631 | JGI IMG/M metagenome (GOLD analysis project Ga0315314, IMG submission 203631) | Freshwater sediment microbial communities from Lake Towuti, South Sulawesi, Indonesia - TDP9 | ecosystem: Environmental > Aquatic > Freshwater > Lake > Sediment | place: Indonesia: South... | reverse complement strand
ACACCGGCAATCCATTTGGGATTGCCCACGATGGTCCCATCGTTGCCATTGCCGCTCGAATCGTAAGCCGTGGTGCCGGAACCTTCATCGAGTGTCCAGTGCCCCACTAAACCAGGGGGTGTCGCGACGTAGAGTTCGGCACCCTGCAGGTTAGTCGAAAGAAAGGGGAAGGTCAGTTCAGGCACAAACATATGACCACCCTCATGTTCCTCGTAGGTGAACTCGACGCTGGCCTCAGTCAAGGCGTTGGTGAAGGCGCGCGCGTCAATGATGAGGCTGTCATTCGTCCCGCAGACGACCTTGATGGCATTGAGTCGGACCGGTTGATTCAGATAGCGCCCCAGATCACCATGCAAGACATCGCCATCCCGGAGGCGTTGCAGGGCGGCATCCACCGCAACCACCTGCCCATTGATCAGTTCATAGGGGTAATCGGTGTACATTGGGGGCCGCTGAAGGTCCGGGAGCATACCAGCCAGTAAAGACTGCGCCCAATTCCAAGGAAAGTCCAGTCTGTCAAACTCGACCAGGTTCGTCGGGTGATAGGGAGCGAAGTTTTGCCAGACCCAGACAGCACTATCTCCCACGGCGTCGTAATAACCCGCGTTGGGCACGACCACGCTGAAAACGTCAGGGAACTTGAGGGCCAGGTGCATCGAACCCCACCCGCCCATCGAAACACCCGTGATGCCGCGGCTGTCCCGTGTGGCCAGCGTCCTATAGTGGGCGTCGATGTAGGCCACGAGGTCCTTGGCAATGTAGGTTTCGTAATCGCCGATCACCGGCGAGCTCAGGTACTGAGAGCCAAACAGCCGGTTGTTGCCATCGGGGAAAACCACGATCATTTCGCCAATCATCCGGTTCGCCGTCATCGAATCCAGAGTCGACTGCAGTTCAAGGACCATGCCGCATGGGCTCCCCCCGTAACCGTGCAAGGCATAAACCACCGGATAGCGCTTCTGGGTCAAGTCATAGCTGGGCGGCAAATAGACAGCGAACCAGCGCTTGGCCGAGTCACCCATAAGATTGTTGGTGAGAGCCTCACTGAAAATCCCGCCCCAGTCGATCCGCCCGTTCTGACCTAGGGCGGCTGGCGGCATGCCCAGCGACGCCCAGAGCATCAGCAACAGGCCGAGGACAAAGCCTCTGCTCAGTCCGGCCATTCTGAAGATGCGGAAGGCGCCACCAAGCGCGATGATTCGTTTGTTGTTTTTGGCGCTGCCCGGCGCAGCCGAGGCAAGAGCGCAAGCTCCGAGGTTTGTGATCCCTCGCACCGATGTTGATTTTCTCGTTCTCATAAATGATACCCTTTCTATTGTTGGTTTCTTTTCCACCACCCGTCGTGGGCGGCAAAATCCTTCGCGCTATACAACACACTATGCGTGAGGGCCGGAGGGGCGCGTGCTAAATTGATGATTTGGTTGGGATTGGGGATTTTTGATTCGGGGTTTCTTTTCATGGTACCTCCTCCGTTTCAACCGGGATTTCCCCTGTACACTTCACTGAAATACTTCTGCACGCTTGAAGTCGCATAATGACGTAATCTCATCTCAATGTCAACAATTTTCTGAGAGATTCAGTAACCGAGTAACCGGTCAGTTACGGGTGGGGGCGGTTGGAGGATGGTTGGGACTTCCGGGTGCTGATTTTTGCCGCAAAAATGCGGTTTCTGTGTCTAAAAGGTGCCCGCAAAGTACAAACTTTGGACACGGTAATTTTTTTAAAATATTTCTTCGCCACACACACAGACGTTTCTTTTGTCAGATATTCCAAATCTAATGATCCTATTCCGAGTTGACCTGCATCTGGGGCTCAAGCCTGAAGCCATCAACCTCCGATAATAATTAAGCCGGATAAAAGCTAATTGAATAATTAGGCAATCAGAGGTTTCGATGACCTATTGTAAACAGTGCCTTCGGAAACAACAAAAGATTAACGAGCTTGAAGAGGAAATCGCTTCTCTCAGAAGTAAACTGCGTTACCAGGAACGAACCGCTAAGGAGGTTTTTTTCGGAGTTATAAGAAGAAGAAGATATGACAATCCTTCGACAAATTGGCTTGCTGGCGGTAATACTCCTTGTCGTAAATGCCTCGGCGGAGGCCTCTGATGAAAAACACGCGTTCTGGAGCGAGCAGCGCAAAGGGGCCAACGGAGACGGCGGAAAGAGTCCCGAAGATTGGTTTCGGTCGGCTGGTGAGCTGGGTCTGCAATTTGTCAGGCTCTCTGCGGTAACCTGGCAATCCGCAGGCCGGGATTTTCTTTTGGGTAACGCGGACGATTTTACAGGCATCGAGCCGACCGACTTGAAGAAGCTCAAGCAGGTTCTGGACATTGCCCAAAGGCATAACGTTAAGATTGTGCTGACTATGTTCAGCCTGCCGGGGGCCAGATACCGTCAGTCCGGCATTTCTGCCGGATTCGATTACCGGCTTTGGACGGACGAGCGATTTCAAAACCAGGCATTGGCTTTTTGGCGGGAGCTTGCAGGGCAGCTCAAAGACCATCCTGCCATCGTCGCGTATAATCCGCTGAACGAGCCCCATCCGGAGCGCAAAGATGGTTTTGAGAGCGGGAATACCGAGGGCTTTGAAGAATGGCTCTGTAAGAATCGAGACACGCCGGCGGATTTGAACAGGTTCAATCATCGGGTGGTGGAGGCGGTTCGGCAAGTTGATTCCCAGACGCCGATTCTCCTGGACTGTTGGTTTCACGCGGCGCCTGAGGGTTTTGGCTACCTGATGCCGGTGAAGGGCGAGAGAATTCTCTATTCGTTTCATTTTTACACGCCGTGGAACTACACGACCTACCGCGTTAACAAGGAGCGTTTCTCATATCCAGGAGCGATGCCGGTCGGGTGGTCGTCAGAGACTAAACGATGGACATCAGCCGATTTGCGCCGATGTATCCGGCCCGTAATCGAATGGGCAAAGCGGTATAACATACCATCGGAAGCAATTGTGGTCGGGGAGTTTGGGTGCGACCCGGCATTGCCGCTGTGCGGCAATGACGGGCGGCGCCAAAGAATACCTAAATGATTTGGTCGCCGTTTTTAACGAGCACCATTGGTCCGGCAGAAATGCCGGAGGCCTTTTATTCGTACCGGTCGCCTGATTGGGACGGTATCCGGCATTTCTGCCGGACGAGCTGGGTGTCGAGAAGTTAGGCTGGAAGTACTGGCAGGCCCGCGAGCAGGGAAAAGAGCATGAGGAGCTTATCCGGCGGCGCGATAATCCCCTTTGGGATGTGTTCAAAAGAGAGTTTACAAGAAAATGAGGTTTTAACCATTTACAGATGTGTGAGGAAAAGTCGCTAAAATATATACTACTGCCGAAGCCTCTAAGAATTTCACCCCGCCCATCGGATGGGCGGGGTTCATTCATCCCGTCCCGTCTTTGCCGCAAGGCATCCTGTGGACGACGGGCGTGATTCATCAGAGATCATCCTTGACATATATTATTGAAGGGGCTATGCTGTCAACATCGGAACTTTTTATAGAGAAAAATAGGGATGATGAAGGTTTTACAAAAAATTGGTTGCTCATTGCTTGCGATGACCGTAGTCGTAAGCTGCAGAACTGAAACTAAGCAGCCATCGATGTTAGAGCAGTCCGGCATTTCTGCCGGGCTGGGCAAGGCACTTACCGAATTTAATCGAGGCGCGGCTCTTCTTGAGCAATACAACTATGCTGAGGCGGCAAAAGCTTTCGAGGCTGTTTTGGATATTGCGCCGGATTGGACCGCAGCACGATTTAATCTTGGGCTTGCTTACTTTAATATGCAGGTTACGCCCGGTGCGAAAAGTTATCTCGAAATTGCACAAGAGGCTTTTGAAACCATATTACAGTCCAATCCCGACCACCTGCATGCGCGATTTTGTCTCGGGCTGTATCACCAGCACCTTGGGGAAAACGAAAAGGCGCTCGAATGCTTTCGTAAAGTATATGAAGGCGACAGCAAAGAGCCTTATGTGCTGTATAAGTACGCTGAGACCCTTATTAGCCTCGGCCTTATAGAAGATGGCACGAAAATGCTTGAGAAGGTTATTGAGCTTGACCCGGGTTTTATCTCTGCCGTGTATAGACTTGCCATCCAGTACCAGCGTATGCAAAGACCCGACGAGGCGAACTCTCTTTTTGCCCGTTTCAAAGAGCTCAAAGAAGCGGAGCTGACCGGCGGAACTTTTACTGTTCTCAAGGCATACGGAACGGTGGGGAAATACTTTATGGCGCTTGGTGCGGATAATCTGCCGCTACCGCCAGTAAAAGCCCTTCCGCATCCACGCGTCCTTTTTTCTCCGGAGCTAAAAGTCTTAAGCGCCGAAACTTCAGCCTGGAAATGTCCGGGCGGGACCATAGCGCTGCCGGGTATCGCCGTCGGTGACGTGGATAAGGATGGCGACCTCGATGTTTGTATTACTGCGTTTGGTGCCGATGGGGGCGTACGGCTATGGCGTAACGACGGCGCCGGGGGATTTTCACACGATGCAACTTTGGCACAGCAAGGCATCTCACCCTGCTTCGGTGATGTGGATAATGACGGAGACCTTGACCTTTGGCTCGGCTGCGCGGGCCCGGACATTTATTTTGAAAACGATGGGAAGGGGAATTTTAAAAAAGCGCAAGCCGATATGATTTCCGGCGGACGGCTCATTACCAGCTGTGCGAGGGTTCTTGATGCCGACAGCGACGGTGATTTGGATTTTCTGGCATTTCGCCTTGCGCGCGGAACGGTTCCGGCTGTCGGGGCGTTTGAGCCTGCCGCCAGCAGCCTCTATAATAATAACGGAGATGGCTCGTTTACCGACATTGCCGAAAAGCTTGCCCCTGCCAGCAGCAAGCAGGGGCTTGGTCTGTCGCTTGAAAAAACTCCCGTCGCCGCTGTGGTGTATGACGATTTTGATAATGACCGCGATTTGGATTTGGTGGTCTTTCCGGCAGGAGGCGGAGGGGCGATTAGCTGGGTGAACGACCGGGCCTGGGAATATCGCACGCTCAATGCCGAAACAACCGGGCTTTTAGTGGAAAACGTTCTCAGTGCCACTTCCGGCGACCCTGACAAGGACGGCGACCGCGATATTCTGGTCTTTACCAGTAAGGGGCTGCACCTTTTTGTGAATCAGGCTGGCTTTCGTTTTATACGTCACCAGGGCTTCGCTGACCACTGTGGTCGGCTCGGAGGGACCGGTGGACAGTTTGCAGATATGGACAACGATGGCGACTTGGATATTTTAATTGCCGATGCTTTCAGGCAGGACGGAAGCCGCGGTCCTGCACTTCTGATTAACGATTGGCCTGGGGACAATTTCATCAACGCGCTGGAGATAGACCCTGGAAATCTCCTTGCTGCGATTACTACTAATGGGGATGCGAGCTGCGTTGCGGCTGATTTTACCGGTAACGGAAGATGCGATGTCCTTTTAGCGCCGGTCGGCGAAAAACCTTTCTTGGTGGAAAACATAACGCCGGGTGGCCACTGGATTGAAATCGACCTTCAGGGAATCCGCGAACAGGATAAGAAGTCACGCTCGAACAACTCGGCTATTGGCGCTCGCGTGGAAATCAAAGCCGGTACAATATCCCAGCAATATGTGGTAGGAGTCTCCTGCGGCCCGGTGGCTATGACAGCCCATCGTATTCATGCCGGGTTAGGCCCGTACACTAAGGTGGATTGGCTGCGCATAATGTGGCCTGATGCTGTCCTTCAGGCGGAGCTGGAGCTGCCTGCAGAGCAGGTAGTAACGATTACGGAGCTGCAGCGTAAGGTTTCTTCCTGCCCGCATCTTTTCGCATGGGACGGCTCACATTTTGAGTTCATATCCGATTTTGGGGGCATGGGAGGAATCGGGTACCTTATGGCGCCAGGTGTGTATGCCAGGCCCGACCCCACGGAGTATTTGCCCGTTCCGAATCTGAAACCACGCGACGGTGAATACATCTTTCAGGTGCTGGAGCCTATCGAGGAAGTCGTTTATTTTGACCAAGCCAGATTAATCGCGGTTGACCATCCGGTGGAGACGGAAGTTTATCCGAATGAGATGATGGCTGTTGGTGTCCCGCCGCCAGTCTTTGAGCTTTTTTGTTTCAAAGACCCCATTGAGCCGATACGCGCTGTTGACCATTGCGGCACCGATGTTACCGAGAAAATACGCCGGTTCGACCGATGTTATGCCGGTGCAACTGAGCCGGACGCTCGTTTCACAGGGTTTGCCGGGGAGCATTTCGTAGAGCTTGATTTCGGCGACCGTCTTCAGGATGTATCGCCTCAATCACGGCTGGTGCTGTTCCTTCACGGGTCGGTTGAGTACCCTTACTCTTCGACTAATTTCGCTGCAAGCCAGGCGGGGCTGAGCCTACGGGCTCCCAGTATTCATATCTTTCGCGATGGCGCGTGGGTGGAGATTTTCCACGAGGTCGGATACCCGGGTGGTATCCGGCATACGATGACTCTTGATGTAACCGGAGAGGTGCTGCCCAACGACCGGCGAATTCGCATATCCAGTAATATGGAACTGTACTGGGACCGGATATTCATAGCGCCAATCGTTAAGGATGCGGGGCTTTACATACAGGAAGTCCCGGTGAAAAGCGCAGACCTTCATTTCTTAGGTTATCCGCGGGAATACTCTCCCGATGGGCGCCATCCGAACCTTTACGATTATGACAACGTGGACCGGGCAATTGCGTGGAAAACTATGAAGGGGAGCTACACCCGTTATGGTGAGGTGAGAGAGCTTGTGGGAGAGGCGGACGACTGTTATGTCATTATGGGGCCGGGAGAGGAGCTTACACTGCGTTTTTCTGCAGGCGCTTTTGGCCCTACACCAAAGGGGTGCCGCCGTTCGTTTATTCTCAAGACCGACAGCTTCTGCAAGGATATGGACCTTTACTCGGCATACCCCGATACCGTGGAACCGCTTCCCTTTCATTCCATGACTAACTATCCTTATGGGGCGAATGAAAAATATCCCGATGACGAAAAGCGGCGGGAATACCATCGGCGTTTTAATACTCGGCGGATAGGGCCGGGGAACTGAACAAGGCTTATAAAAGATGTCAGAAGTCAGATGTCAGAAGTCAGATGTCAGAAGACAGAAATCAGATTTTTTATCTTCTGTCCTCTGTTCTCAGATAAGGTAGTTTTTGATGAAAAAGCATAAGAAAACCGGTAGGCCTGGACCTTTACAACCTTTCGTTCCAATTTCTCCGAAGCGGGCTGCCAGAGTAGTAATCGTGTGGGTTATTGTATGTGCCCCCTTTGCTGTCTGCGACAGCAGACAAGGGGGTTCGGTGCTTGCTCCGGAACAAGAGGTTGCCGCATTGAAAAAGGAGGAGCTGGAGCTTGCCGAAGGACTGATGAGAGACTTTCCGAACAGCATAGATGCGGGCGTGCTAATGGGCAATGTATGGGAGCGTCATGGCGATGCTATCGAGGCGCTGAAATTCTGGAGAAAAGTATTAGAGTTAGACCCAAGGCGGTCCGATGTGTATAAAAGCATGGGGTGGTTTGCTATGCAAAAAGGTCAGTATGAGCAAGCCATTGCGTACTGGCGAAAGGCTCTGGAGGTTGCCCCCCAAATGCCCGATATACATAACAGCATCGCTCTGGCATTGATGGGGCTGGGCAAACAAAAGGAAGCAATCGAAGAATTAGAGAAGGACATTCAAATTTCTCCCAATTCCAATTTCAGTTATTTTATGCTTGGGCAGATATATCTGCAGCAAAAGGAATACGAAAAGGCCAAGAAGAATTACGAAAAGGCAATAGCACTCCTGCCCAGCTATACCAATGCTTACTATGGTCTTTTTACTGTTTGCACGAGATTGAATGAGCATGACAAAGCCCAGGAGTACATAGCTGTATTCAGGAAACTAAAAGAAGAGGATATGAAGATTCTCAAGGACCGTAACGATGCTTTTGAGGACCTTGTTAAGATGCGAAAAGGCGCAGCTGAGACGTATATGCACGCCGGGAAAATGTATCAGGACAGCGGGAATTTACAAAGAGCCGAAGAGCTCCTGAAAAAAGCGGCAACGCTTGACCCAAAAAATTCTTTATACTTTATGAAGTTGGCGTCTCTGTATCAGATGAGCGGCCGGTTATCGGATGCACTTGAGATGCACAAAAAAATCAGCGAAATTGAACCCGAAAATCCGACCTGCTACCTGAATATTGGTGTCTTTTCGGCTCAGTTAAGACGGTTCACCGATGCCGAAGATGCCTTCCGTAAGGCTATCACTCTGGCACCGGAGAGCTCTACCGGATATCGCGAGCTTGCCCAGCTATATTTAAAGGCAGAGAGAAAATTTCCGCAGGCGTTGGAGCTTGCGGAAAAGGCCGTAGCGTTAGAGGCGGTTGCCGTCAACTACTTTGTACTATGCTGGGCCAGTGACAAGAACGGTGATACGGCAAATGCGCTGAAGGCGATAGAACGAGCGATACAACTGGAACCCGGCAATCTGAAATACAAACAGATATACGAGTCCGTCCGGCGCCGGATCGACGGAAGTATTAAAAACAGGAATTAAGATGATGGGCCTCACAGGTAAGTCGGAAGTCAGAGGTCAGAAGTCAGAAGTCAGAGGTCAGAGGTCAGAAGTCAGAAGTCAGAAGTCGGAAATCAGAAATTGGAAATCAGAGTTTGTCATCTATCCTCTATCCTCTGTCCTCTGTCGTCTGTTGGTGCTGTCCTTATTGTGCATGTTTTCCTGCGCAGCGGCCAATGGCCCTATCTTGCTTCATGACGTTACCAAAGAAACGGGAATAACTTTTGTACACACCGATGGCGGATGCGGCCAGCGCTACATAATGGAGACAGTGAGTGCCGGTTTGGCACTTTTTGACTACGATGGCGACGGGGATATAGACATCTACTTTCTCAATGGCGCGCCGCTCAAGGGGACGAAAAGTAACACCGTGCCCAAGAATGCACTTTATCGCAACGAAGGCGGCTGGAGATTTACCGACGTTACGGAAGAAGCAGGTGTGGGCGACACCGGATACGGCTTGGGCGTTGCGGTCGGCGATTATGATAATGACGGCGACCTGGATATTTATCTGAATAATTACGGCCCAAATGTTCTGTACCGCAATAATGGTGATGGCACCTTTACCGATGTGACAGCGAAAGCAGGTGTGGACAATGGGTTCAAGGTGGGGGCAGGGGCCTGTTTTCTCGATATGGACAAAGATGGCGATTTGGACCTCTACGTTTCCAATTATCTCGATTTTTCATACGAAAAGCATGTTTTGACCACGACCAGGGGTTTCCCTGTGTACGCAAATCCCCGTTTTTATCCGCCCTTGCCTGATAATCTGTACCGTAATAATGGCGACGGCACCTTCACCGATGTCAGCGAGGCCTCCGGCGTGGGTAAGCACGCAGGCTGGGGTATGGGAATTGTAGGCGCTGACTATGATAACGATGGCGATACGGATGTCTTTATAGCGAACGATGTGGCAGAGAATTTTCTTTTTAAGAACGACGGCACAGGGAGGTTTGAAGAAGTCGGGCTAATGGCCGGCATCGCCTACGACCTGCACGGCGATGAGCAGGGAAGCATGGGGGTGGATTGCGGCGACTATGACAACGATGGATGGCTGGATTTCCATGTAACCTCTTATCAAGGGCAGTTAGCCACGCTCTACAAGAATTTAGGCAACGGCACGTTCGAAGACGTAACGCTGATAACCGGCGCGGGAGCGGGAACCCTTCCGCATGTAACCTGGGGCAACGGCTTTGTCGATTTTGATAACGATGGGTTTCGTGACATATTTATCGCCTGCGGTCACCTGCAGGATAATGTTGAAAGCTATGACGATACCACCTCGTATCTTGCACGAAACATACTCCTGATGAACACCGGTGATGGGAAATTCATCGATGTGTCGGATAAGAGTGGTAACGGTATGGATGTAAAGTTAAGCAGCCGCGGCGCGGGCTTTGACGATTTAGATAATGACGGTGATGTGGATGTGGTGATATTGAACTCCCGCCGGGAACCTACTATCTTGAGAAACGACTCGCCTTCCAAAGGGCATTGGCTGCAAGTTCGTTTGCGGGGAGTTAAAACCAATCGGGACGGGATAGGAGCACGCGTTAAGGTAGCAGCAGGCGACTTGACTCTTATTGACGAAGTTCATAGCGGCCGCGGGTATCAAAGCCATTACGGAATGCGTCTCCACTTTGGCCTGGGTAGCCGAGAACGGGTTGACCGTATCGAGGTGCGTTGGATTGGCGGCGGGGTAGATTATTTTGAGAATATTGCGGCGGACCAAATCTTATTGCTTACCGAGGGTAGTTCGAAAACCGGGCATAGGTAGGCAGTTTAAATTCTGTTTCTGAGAGCGGTTCTCCGCAAGGAGTCCTTCGGACCACGTGGCCGTTTCTTATAGTGCCCAGACCAATCGGCCGCGAGTTGCTTCCGAGCGAATCCCAATTTATGCTTCCTGTGACGCCTTGCCAGGGGGAAAGTTTTCTGACCTCGTCGCATATACGCGCACGGTTAAGGCCGGCCCTGCGGATAGCGGCAATCAGAAGATTGACGGCATCGTAGGTATGCGCCGCAAGATAGTCAGGACGATTTCCAAATCGGGATGCGAATTTTTCTTCGAAATTGCCCGTCCCGGCATTGCTGCACCGCAGCAATGACGGGCCGGACAGGTTTGAGCTTTTGCCGGGAGTATAAAGCAGAGGGAAGACCACATCGTTTGCTGCCATACCGGCTTGTTCTAAAAAACTTCGTCTTCCCATACAAGGCCCACCAAAAATAAGCCCTGTAAAGTCTTTTTCTCGGACAGCGCAGATTATCTGTGCGCTTTCGCGTGCGCCGGCGATTAAGACCAGAGCGTGTGCATTTGCGTGCACAATCTCTTCCACAAGACCATCTATGGTTCGTTCTCTGGGGTTAAATTCATAGTGGTAGAAAGGCACCAACCGGTATTGGGCAAGAGACCTGGTAAGTTCAACCGTGAAAAGGTGGGAATCGTGGTCCACAGCAGATACGAGGAGAAAGGGCTTTTCTCCAATGTGAGAGGCAATCGCGCAGGCCAGAGCCGGTGCCTGGATGTGGTCTGCCGGCAGGGGAGAAAACATCCACGGCACATTGGCGAGATTCGCCGTCCTATCGGTGCTTGCGGGACTGAGCAAAGGAAAACGTGCCTTTACAGCGACTTGCTCTGCCAGATGTGTTGAGGGCCCGTCGATTCCACCGATGACGGCCCAGACTTGGTGCACATAGGCCATACGGACTACTTGTGTTGCACCTGAGCCCCAGGGATTGTCTGCCCAACCTGCGACCAGACGGAATGGAAGGCCTTTATACCCGCCTGTCTGATTGGCTTGTTCAACTGCCAGGCACGCAGCAGACCACATATCGCCCCATTCCGGGTGGGAAGGTGTGCCGGGGCCGAAGTATCCTATTAATACTTCCTTGACATCTGTGGGGGAACGTTCCTCACGACCGGGACCCTCGTAGCTCGTTTGGTGTTTTCGAGCATCAAAAAAGACTTGGCGAGGAAGGAGTTCTCTCGTTTGTTTGTACTCAGCCTCTGCTACAAAACAGAGGGCCAGCAAAATACAGGTGGTAAGGATTTTGTACATAACTGTTTACTCTCATTTACGAGTCCCACCCGTCGTCCACAGGATGCCTTGCGGCAAAGACGGAACGGGACGAGGCTCAACAAATCCTGCGGTTGCCGGCAGCCTGCTGACCCTGTCTCGCAGGGGAACGTAGCCTCGGGGTATTTTAAGGTCTTCTCTGGAGTAGAAGTTCCATTTGCCGTTTTCTCGTTTTGCCAGGTACACATCACCGACGTCGTCGAGGCAGGAGCTTAGGATAATATCGCCTGTTACGCCCTTCCAGGGTCTGACTCGATATGCCAGCACATCGCGGATTTTCGCCCGGTTTAGACCCGCCACCTGGATAGCCCAAATAAGCATATTCATACCATCGTAAGCGTGAGCAGCGAATGTCTCCGGCTCTTCCCCAAAACGCTTAGAGAAGGCCTTGCGGAACTCCGTGAGTTTGCTGTTTTTACCTTTCGGATTCCATGGAGATGTACAGATAACTCCTTCGGCATTTTTGCCGGCGATTTTGATGAATTCATCCGACAGACAGCGGTCGCAGGCAAAGTAAGGCTGCTTCATACCCATAGCACGCATCTGGTTTAGAATATGTGCGCCTTCGATGCCATCGCCCCAGTGAATAATTGCTTCGAGGTTTTCGTTTTTGAGACGTTCGAGTTGTAGAGAGAAATCCTCAGTTCCTAAAGTATAGGCCATTTCCAGAACAATTGGGTTGCCGAGGCGTCGGCTGCCATCGTTGATTTCGCGTACGCCGAACCGGCCGTAACGGTTGCTACCGCGTATAACTCCAACCCGTTTGAGACCGAGCTTTCTATAGAGGTAATCAATAAGGAGGTAACCTTGTTGCCGGTCGTCGCTGATGCAGCGAAGAACCCAGGGGATATTCGTTTCGATGAAGGTGGGGTCGGCGTCGCCGGTATTCATCATGACGATTTCGGCCTTGAGTGCGACGCGAATAGCGATGTGGCTATTGGCGCCATCTATAGTGCCCAGGATAGCCCACACGTTGTCTTTATATGTCATCTTGATGATTTCATTGCCGGAGGCGCCCCAAAGCCCGTTATCATTACTGATAACCAGCTCAAAGGGGATGTTCCGCTTAAGATAGCCTCCCTTGGCGTTGGCTTGTTCAATGGCCAGACGCGCGCCTTGGAGCATCTTAATGCCCAGCGCTTCCTCATGGCTTTTCCCGCCGGTAGCCACCGAAACGGTGGACATAATCGGGCCGATGAAGCCGAGCTTTACGGTCTGTACATCGGTCGGCTCAGGGATTGCTCGACCCGGGCCGGTGTACTCCATTTGCAGCAGGAAGTGCTCCTTAAATGGCTTCACGTGCCGAAACGGCTCGATGTCCTGTGTTGTTTTTGCGTAGTTCTTATCCTCCCGCAGCCCAAGGTCGGGAACTTCGTAGGCGTCAACCAAGTTTATTTTCATAAGGACCTCAAGCGTCTCAGGGTCAGCTTCGATGTAAGGCTCTGAGCTCTCTGCTACTTTTTCTTCGGGTCCCCTGCAAGACAGAGCACCTAAAGTAAGGACTGCGGAAAGTAGAAATATATATCGCTTCATATTGTTAGCCTCCTCACCATTATTTTAAAAATATTCCAAAAAAGTGAATACCTTTGTTATTCTTTTATTGCCTGTGCGTCTAATCCTCCTGCTTTTGTTCTTATATTTCCGGCCTTGTGCATCGGTCTGTCTTTTAATCCTCTGTAATATTCGGAGCCGATTGCCCAGCCCAGTCCCTTTCCGGTAGCTACCCATACGTCATTGCCGTCGATATCAACATTGATTATGAAGTTGTGCGGCACGGCTTTTTCCATATCTACAGTCGTTACTAATTTCCCGCTCTGAAAAACCTGGGCCTTACCCCGCAAGGTATTGGGGTCACGCGTGTAGGTAACTACGCTCTCGGAAGGGAAATCCGCAACCACACCCAGCCCCTTATCCATTGCGAAATAACACTCATTGGCGCTTCGAGCCTTCACATTGTTGGTAAAGTCGCTGGGCAGGCCAGTCTCATGGGAATAAAACCCTCGCCAGTGCCTGCCGTCATACCGGCATGTGCCAAAATAGGTCGAAACCCATAGAACACCATCAATGTAACTGGTTCCAGTAGTGATTACATGAACTATGCCATCATCACGATACAAGTCGATTTCCATTTCACCATCTGGGTCGAGATAGTCTTTCCACCTCTCGGTGGCTACATCGAACTCTAATACGCCGCTGCCCCAGATGGCAAGATATACCTTTCTGTCGTTATAGGAGACGCCGTAGTTCCAGATTTCCTCCATCGGCGCGTTTTTTTCCGTGAATATAGTCCATTCTCCGGTAACGGTGTTATATCTACTCGCACCGGCGGTCGTGGCTGCCCAGACATTATCGTTTTCAACAGCAACACCATAGACCACATCGTTGACCAATCCGCTATTGAGCTGGTGCCAGTGGTCGAACCGGCCGCCGCTGAATCTGGCAAGACCGCCGCCGAACAGTCCAATCCAAAGCTCTCCTGTTTTAGTGTTGACGTCGAGAGCAGAGACCACACGCCAGGGAAGACCATCCTTTTCCTGCCAGCTCTCAATCTTCCCGGTTTGTTTGTCGATACGAACCAGGCCGTTCTCTGTGCCCACCCAGACCTTTGCACCGTCGGCCTTAATGGCGAAAACATGGTCGTTGGGAAGACCATCTTTGGTAGTAAAATGCTTCCATTCCGTATAAACATAAGGCAGCTTTTGCATATCCTTGGAAGCAGAAGCTGTAGAAAGGGTCGGCGGGTTATCCGGTGAGTCTTTGGCTTCGCAGAGTATTGTTTTGCCAAGCCCTAATACCGTTAAGATTTCCAGGACAGTTATGAAATATTTCATAATAATTCCTTTCCACGAGCAGCTACAACGTTTTGAGAAATTCGATGAGGTCGTTGAGCTGGTCCTTGGTCATATCGTTAGTAACGCCATGCTTATCATCAGGATTATACCTTGTCCATATTTCTTCGAGGGTTTCTGCAATTCCATTGTGCAAATACGGAGCGGAGTCATAAATATTGTTAAGGTGCGGTGTGTCAAATTCTGGTTCCTTGTCGAGCCAGAGCTTTGTCCCGATATTGTGGCGGCGCCGGTCGGTGTAAAGCGGCGGGAAGTGACAGGTAACGCACCTATTTTCTTTCGGGATAATGCGACCGTCATTAGTCATTTTCCTTTCAAACAAATTTTTTCCGCGGCGTTGTGCATCTGTAAGCTCCGCTCCCAGAGGGCGGTAACGGTTCGGAGGCCGCGGAATCGTGCAAATGTAGTTATCCAGCGCCGAAAGCTCTTCGGGTGTAAATGGTTGAACTCGGGTAAAGAAAACCGCAAGGCGCGGTCCGCATTGTCTTTGGAGGCTTGGATTAGTCCCTTCCCATTTAAATGGGGCTGTGTCGAGTATCCCGCGGAGTGTGCGGTTATCAACGGGACAGATTCCGATTCCATCCGGCTCGATATCATACGTGAGTCCATCAATGTGCCCGTCGGGATGGCACGAGTGACATGAAAACTGACGATGGAAGGTGTTATCGGCGCTGTGAAAAAGGCGTTCACCGTAGCGCACTTCTGTAATAACTTTCGGACCTCCAAGGTCAATGCTTCCAACCGCTTCAAGCCTATCGAGGTTGATTACCGTCAGCGAATCAGCCAGTGCGTTCGCCGCGAAGGCGGTTTTCCCGTCCGGCGTAATGATTATTCCTCGCGGGCTGTCTTTGGTGGGTATATGGGTGATGACGAATTCCGTGGATTTTCCCAGGTGATTGGGGAACACACGCTCACGTTCATAGGCAGAAGCGGCCTCGAGCATTGAAACGAGCTTTGGGATGTCCACTACGGCGATGCGGTTTGAGCCGGAGCTTGTTACCAGAGCCAGACGACCGTCAGGTGTGGTTGCCACATCAGCGGCATCCGGAAAACACATACCCGGCTCATCAAGAAGCATCTGGTCCACACGTCCATCCTTCCAGACGATTCCAAGCCCGTTGGTGATAGTCCATCCCTGAAGCAAACGGGTCATAGGGACGAGATTTTTGGTGCGGTTGAGAGTAATCAAAGCAAACTCTCCGCTCGGATGCCAGTCGATTCCCTGTAGAAGATTAGCCGCCGGAACAACTACACGGTCTCGAATAATTACACCGCTGGTATCAACGACCGTAACTTCGGACATCGAAGGCGTGCGAAGCTTGACAAATCGCGAGAGGTTATTGGTAATATAAATGGCAGAACCATCAGGAGAACGTGACAACGACCAGGGGCTGCGACTTGCGCTAAGACGTTTAAGTTCTTTCAACGTAGCCGTGTCAATGACAGAAATGCTGTCGGAAGACGTATTGAGGACATACAAATGCTTACCCGAAGCGTCGGTGAGCACGCCATGCGGTTCGTCGCCGACAGGAATTGTGGCTATAACTTCACGGGAAGGCACGTTGATAACAGACACGGTGTCATCAAGACGATTACTCACATAGGCTCTTGCGCCATCAGGGCTGAATGCAACATCTGTAGGATGATGGCCAACATTTATTTCCGCGATTTTTTGTTGTATTTGAACACCTACAATGATGATAGTATGAGAGGCTTCACAGGCAACGTAGATTTCCTCCCCATTGGGGCTCAGGGCCATATTGAGCGGCGTTTTGTAGAGAGGTGCCGTCGAAACCTTTGGCGGCTCCGTTGGATGGGCGATTTTTTTGACGGCCTGGTCATAATCAAAGGGCTTGTCATGTGCATTTTCATGACAGTCCAAACAGGTCTGACGTGTTACTTCTTTGAGACCGGCTGTCTTTGCCGAGCGTTCATCTGTCATTATTGCTTCGGGATAATAGCTGCTGCCCGCTCCATGGCAGGCTTCGCACCCAACACCTTCGTACAGCGAGTAAAATTCGATAGCACCTTTTGCGGGCTGATGATAAGCCGTAGTATGGCACTTCAGGCACTCCGGACTGGTTTGGGGGGTATCTTTCAGTCCCTGCTTCTTCGCAATTTCGTATGCTTTGTCAGTCGCCAATGTCGCGTATGCACGGGCATGGGCGCTCATACGCCACTTACTAAACTGGTAACCCGTCGGACTCTTATGGCACTGGGCACAGGTATGAACTCCTATGTATTTATTTTCGCTTTTTTCCGGGCCCAATACGTCAGGTGGCTGCGGCATAGGTCCATATTTGAAGTCGCCGGGGGTCGGATGGGCAATGTCAGTCATTGCTTGCATTATGTCGAGCTTGGGTAGTTTGTGAACTGCAACGTGGGAGCCCTTCACCTGGTGACAGCCCATGCAGTCTTGCAAGGTCGGTATGATAAGTCCTGCCTTTAAAGCCACCTGGCGGTCCATCATAACAGCAGCGTCTATGTATTCACTTCCAGGCCCGTGACACTTTTCACATTGAACACCATCTGTGGTGAAAAATGTCTCGTCTTTTTCCCATTCTTCCGCGTGAGCACCGGTTGCGTGACATCCCAGACACATTGGAGATTCCTGCGGTTCCTGAGGGATACCGCTTAGCTCGGCGATTTTTTTCGCTTCCGGTTTGGCCAGGACTGCATAAGCTTGTGCGTGTTTGGAGGCAAGCCACCGGCTGAACTGGTGGCCCATCCCTTTTCCCTCGTGGCAGGTCGCACAAACTTTTACTCCAACATATACCGGATGTTTTTGGCTGCCTTCTTGAGACCAAAGGGGAAAAGAGCATGCCGCCGTTAAGATTAGAATTGTAAAAAGATAAACACGCTTTTTATTATTGCTCATATCGAGATTCCTGGATTACAGTGAGAATTTGGTTTGCCTTTACGTCTGTAAGTTTAATTGTCTGCTTATTCGGCCAGCAAATTTCAACGGTATCTGCCTTGGTTGCATTGCCGAGGCCGAAATGGCATCTCGGGTCGGCCTGCGACAGATAGCCTGTTACCGGAATCAGGTCCCGCAGTTGTATGAGCGAGCCGACCTTAACGGTAACGCGTGCGCCGATAGCATCGCTTTTGCCTCCCGATAACCTTGCTTCGATGGTAAGCCAGTTGTTTTTATTGCCACCATCGTTTCGCAGAAGTTTCGGGGTATCGTTTAGGTTAATCACGAGAAGGTCGAGGTCGCCGTCGTTGTCATAATCGCCATAGGTGGCGCCTCGTCCGACGTATTTCTCTTTGAAGTAAGCTCCCGATTGGTTTGCCACATCTAAAAAATTCCCTGTTCCGTCGTTTCGCATAAGCACATCTTCTTCCGCATATTCGTGGTGGGCGTTTCCATTGGCAACGAAGACGTCCAGATAGCCATCGCAGTCGTAATCGAACAGAATTCCACCCCAGCCTGTATATTGACCACAGACAACGGCAAGGTTAGACGCTGTGGTGCGATCTTCAAAATAGTCCTTTCGATTGATTAAAAGACAACCGTATCCCATATCGGGGATGTAAATATCAAGCCAGCCGTCACGATTGACGTCACCGATTGCCGGCCCCATTGACGAGACTCCCTGGCCACCTTCGCCAAAAGCCAGGCCCATTTCCAGACCTTTACTCTCAAATGTACCCTTGCCGGTGTTTCTAAAGTAGTAATTTTCCATTGCATCGTTGGTAACGTAGATGTCCAGGAATCCATCGTTATTTAGGTCGGCAACCGTAGCGCTCATCGCTCGCCCGTTCGGCTGAAAAATACCGGCTTCTTTGGTGACATCGGTGAAAGTGCCGTCGCCGTTGTTACGATACAAGGCATCCGGCTGTCCTCTGTAACTAAGGGGCCCCGGATAACCTGCCGCCGCGTAGTATGAACGGAATTTGCCGCTGTCGTACTCGAGATAATTTGCGACATAAACGTCAAGGTCACCATCACCGTCATAATCAAACCACGGGGCTGAAAGGCTCCAGTTGGAATTCGCAAGTCCCGACTCCTCAGAAATGTCGGTAAAGGTCCCATCGCCGTTGTTGCGATAAAAAACATTCGGCCCGTAATTTAGCACATACAGGTCAAGGTCACCATCATTGTCAAAATCCGCAGCGGAGCAGCCAACCCCATAACCTTTGTCACCGACACCGGCTTCTTCAGTAACGTCTTTGAACGTTCCATCACCGTTATTTCGATATAATGCATTGGTAAGTTTTTCTCTAAGGCTTCGGCCCCGATTATCGTTTACGTCTTTCAGCCAGCAACCATTAACAAAATAGATATCAAGCCAGCCATCACCATCGTAGTCGAAGAACATTGCTCCGGCGCCGGTGCCCTCGACGATGTTACTGAGGTCAAAATCACCAAAGCTATGCTTGAAGTTAATGCCGGCCTTTTTGGTGACATCGGTAAAAACCGGCAGAGTTTGGGCTGCACTATAGCCTGTTGCAATCTGAAGCATCAGCGTAAATATCAGAAATCTTAACAAGCTCACTTACCATCTCCTCCATTATTTTGTTTGTATCCCGGCAGGTTATCCGGCCCAGGAATGCTGTCCCATAAAGCTCCCATATCAATCCATTCCACGAAAGTTCGTTTTTCATCTTTGGTCAATGCCTGCTGCTCATCCGGCGGCATTTGAGGTATCTTTTTTTCTGAAGATGTAATGTCCCACGGCCTTGAGGTGTTTCGCCCGAAGATATGCCATATAAGCGGACTGGTTCGGGCCGTTCCCGGATGGACATATTTTCCGTAGCCCGGCTGGCTCGCTGCGGCAAGAAGGCTCTCGTAGCTGCGGTTAAAGTAAGCCTTTCCGTCGGCAGCGGTAACTGATGAGAGATTGCGCGTAAGGCGTGGGGCAACATTTTCTCTGTCGTGGCACCGGACACATTTTGCTGCGATGATGGGCATAACATCGCGCCGGAAATCGACGGTTCGCCTCCATTTGGCCGGTAAAGTAAGTTCGATTGAGGGGCGAGTAACAGCCTTGACTAAGATGTTTTCCGGTGTGAGCTCGCCGTCTTCGTGACAGCCTATACACCCTCTCGGTTCATGGTTCTTAACCCAAATCCAGCTACAGCTTCGCAGAGCCATACCATCAGCGTCAAGTGTTTGAAGCTTAACAGGGGTATTGGCAGGTATTTCAATGTTGAAAGAGCCGTCCTCTGCGATGTCTATTTCGCCGAGAATGCGCTGTTGCACCGGGGGAGAGATTTCATTGTGCGATAGCCCCGGCAGTTCTGTGCTGCTTGGGGTATGAATGCCCCGGATATTTTCTGCAGACGAGATTCCTTCAAGGACACGAAGTCTTTTTATCGTCCCTGGTGACATCCATTCCGGCCTATCGAGGTCAGAAATATAAACATTTAAACAGTAAAGCTTGCCGTTGGGGTCATTTTCCGTTACAACGCTTGAGCGTCCATCAGGTTCAGGACGGGGATAGACCATTTTCGCCTGTATTTCATGATATTCCGGAGTATCAAAAATCAGCTCAAGCTCTCTGGTTGAAGGGTCGAGACGATAGAGGCCGTACGTATCTATACCATCCGATGTTCTTCGAGATATGAGGACCTTACCATCGGGAAGAGGTGAAGGAGAATGGAAAAGACCATCGGATTCTCGTGTTATTGGTTTGTAGGAATGAAGTGGTCTTTGAAATGTTACGCATCCAACGCTGCCTGCACCATCCCACTGAAGCCTGTCGGCTTCGATAAATACAGCGAGGCCTTTTGTTGTAATGCAAGGCATATGTTTTATCCGCTTGCCCTCTTCGGTGCAAAAGGCCGCATAATCCGTACCGTCAATGCTAATCCCGAATAAGGAAACACATCCAAGCAGCCCTCTGTAGAGCGAGGAGCATTGCCAGCTTGCAAAAAGCAGACGCCCATCCGGCATAAGGAATGGGTCCATATTGCCGGATAAGTTGAAGGTCAGGCGGCATAATCCTGTTCCATCGAGTTTGCATGAATAAAGATTGGTGGCTGACATAACTGGCCATTCATTCAAGAGACCCTTCTGAGAACCTACAAAGGTTATCTGGCGCCTGAGGGCAATCATGTCAGCCCAGCTCTCTGTCACCTCTTCCGAACGGACAAATGTTGTCTGGCTCTTGGGCTTCGGAGAAGCGATCGTATATAGCGGTGGCTGATAACAAGGGCTTCGGCAGTCGCTTTCCCCGTATGTAACTTGTCTGATACCTGAGCCGTCTATCGCCATTTCAAAGATATTCCAGGTGTCTGTATGTTTTCTTTTTCCCGCGAAAAGAATTTGTGAGGCATCGAATGAAATCTCCGGCTCGCATGCACTGTGAAAACCATGGCTCAGGACTTCTGTGGAGAAATCCGGGTATATCTTGACAAGGCGTGCCCCGTCGCCGAGGTTTGCCCGCAAAGGCCAATTAGCTACGGATTCTTGTTGCTCAATTGCCGTCCCGGTTGGTTGATGCGGCATCGGATGAGTTACCGGAAGTTGTGTTACAATAATTGCATTCTCAATATGGCCGCGCGAAGACGACGGTGATTTTGAGTTTTCTCCTGAAGCCTGTGTAACAATTGCGCTCAATCCAAGGATGGAGCTGAAGATAAGGAGCTTTACGAAGCATCTCCGGCTAAATTCATTATGTTCAAAAGCGGCCTTGTTCACTCAACCTCCTTTTACTCTACGAGCGAGGAAAGTACATATTTCAGCGGTTTTTCTCCATTGTTTCCATCTGCATGAGATAGGAAATTCTCTACGAGCGGTGCTGCAATAGCCTCCTGGAGCAACGCTTAAGTATAATAATTTAATCATATTTGTAAACAGCAAATCAGACAAGCAAAATACCACGCTCGGAAAAGAATCCATATTCTTACCTCCACACACTCACCTGTAGTCAGAAGTCAGAGTTTTCTGTCTTCTGTCCTCTGTCTTTCAGCAATGGGCACATGTTTTCGCGTCTTTGCGACAGTTCTCTACTTTATCTGAATCGCGTCCACCTCAATCTCGAATAACAGCTCATCTCTGCAAATATCGTTTTCCACAATCACTACCGGGAATGGTGGAACATTGTTTTGCGTGCGGTACTTTTCGAATATCGGGGCATCATCAGCGTGCTTGAAATAGGCCAGGGCCCGTGTAACGTCGGCCCAGCTCATACCTTGCGACTCCAGAATCGCATGCACTATTTCCATCGTTAATGTTACCTGGCCTTCCGGGTCGCCTATGTGCACTGTTCTGCCGTTCCTATCTATGCTGGCCGTGCCGGAGACATAAAGCCTTCGATGGTCTGGCAGTTCAAGTTCCACCGCCCGGCTGAATGAGCTGCCGTATTCCATAGCAGGATATTGCAGCGGCGACGGCACTGCACGTATCCGCACATCTTTACATATAGGCTTCACCGCCAGCAGGCCGCTCGCCAGTGCTGTCCCGGCCGCATTACGCCCCCCTACGCCGGTGCTGGCTGGAACCAGCCCTTCAAAAACCCGTTTTTGGCGAAAGAAGCCGTTGCGAACCTTGTTAAATTCATCATACCAATCCAGGATATTATCGTTGTAAAACCATGTCCGCAGCACTTGGCTGAATTCCATCCCGTTCATCTGCAATATGGTGTCCATTTGCTCAAATATTTCAGCCGCCTGTTCGCTTCGTGGCCGCGAAGCATGCTTTGCCAGCAAACCGGCCAGCCTGCAATACAGAGCGCAATCATCTTTGAATACGCTGCCCACTATTCTACCGTCCAGCTCCAGCGGCTTAACTATTGTGCCTGAAACGGCCCACAGAAGCATACCGTAAAGGTTCTTGCCATTTCCATTCTCAAGCCACATTACCGGACCCTCGTCCCCGCTGAAAGCGTGCTTGAGTGCCTGCATTCTGCTCCCATCTTTATCCAATACGCCAAATACTTCTAAGGAAATAATTTTCGCCTTTCTCTCCCGAACAACCTCTGCCGCTCTGTGAAACAGCGACTCCACTGGCTCATTGTCCTCGGGAACTGAGGTTATAAAATGTTCCTGGCACGACTTTCTGTTTAGCGTTATAATCCCAAGACCAGGCGACACATCTTTTTGGAGGTCTGCCGTATCTTTGGGTTCATCATTTTTCATCTTACTTCCTTTTTTTACACGTATATACTGATAATAACGGCTTGTTGGTCGCGAATATTTAGATGATTTTCCTGTTGAAGGTATTAAGATATACCGCTGAGTTTCTCTATTACACTCGGACCGGTTTTAAAACTATAATGAATCGAATTTTTAAATAGAAAGATATCGGAAAACGTGATTTTGTTAAGTTTTGGAACGCCTTTAGAGAAGCCGAGTTGTCCTGATACCAGCCGTTTACCTTGAGATGAATTATGGGACGGTAGATTTTGTGGAATACCTCAGTTTCCATCTACCTTTGACCGCTACACCAGGCTAAACACGTACTGCGGAACAGCGCTCCAATAGCGATTGTCGGCTGGGGAGGACGTTGTTTCAAGACAGGAGGGAGTTTTAGTATTGTGAGGAACATAGAGGCGTGCAGCTATAAATACGGCGTATGTAGGCATTTGGAAAGCCAACGGTCGGATTCGAACCGACAACCCCTGGTTTACAAAACCAGAGCTCTGCCGTTGAGCTACGTTGGCGTAAGTATTGTTAAAATTTAAATTTAAATCTGTTTTTTAGACTGTTTCACTTTACATTTGCTCGGACAATATTGCAAGAAAATTAAGAGTAAGTTGCGCTGATTCGAAGCGGATAAGCAGCCCTGTACGGCACAATGTTGGTTGCCGAAGTTATGCGGACCGGAAGCGGTGATAGATTAGAACAGTCCGGCATTAGTCAGATTTTCTCATTAAGCTCAACCATTTTTTTTGCAACTTCGATGACTTTTTTGCGGAGGGCTTTTGGCGCGAGCACCTGGACCTGGTCGCCGTAGCCCAGTATCCACCAGGTGATTTCCCCCAGGCCGTCCACACGAAATTCTATAGTGGCTGAGCCGTCAGCGTTACGAATAACTTTTTGTGTGCTGTGCCATTGTACCTCGGCGACATTATTAGCTACTTTGGGCAGGAACCGCAGCTTGATATTGTAGATTCTGCCTTCCGGTATCATTGACCAGGCCCTTCCGAGATAATCGTGCACGTCAAAATTTTCACCATCCATAAAGCATTTCTCTGTAGTTTGTAAATCCCTGATGCGGTTAAGCTTGAAAGTACGAACGCTTTCGTGCAGGCTGGAACGGCCAAGTACGTACCATGCCCGGTTGTTGTAGAGCAGGTGGTAGGGACATAGCTCAACGTCAATAATTGTCCCCTCGAAAAGCGAATGGTAACGGATGTTCACTTTGCGTTTCTTTACGATAGCTTGTTGTAACTGTGCGAAGGTTTTGTCCAGGCCGGCGGAATGCTGGAATGGCGCCTGGGCGCTGGGCCTGGTTGAGATATTTTGTAACGCTTTGTTGCAATATTGCCTGATTTTGGCTGGAAGATTGTTTTCGATTTTCAGAGCTGCCAAAGAGACTGAGTTTTTGAACGGCAGTTGTATCTGGTTTCTTGCCTTGTGGGCCAGCAGGAGCAAGCTCAGCGCCTCCTGAAGGCTCAAATCTATCGGTGGAAGAAAAAACTCAGGCTCTATGGTATAGCCGCCGGTCCTGACGTCGTAGCGGTACGGCACGCCGATAGCCTGAAGTTCTTTCAAATCGCGAAAGATTGTCCGACGGCTTGTTCCGAGCATTTTCGACAAATCTCCAACGGCATAGCTTTTTCCCGCCTGCAATGTTGTTAAAATCTGCATGACTCTGCCGATTCTGCTGTGTTTCATAGCTTGCTCCCTGACAATTGACAATTTACTATTTATTATTGGTTTTTAATTCTTATTTTTTACAATAGATAATAGTCAATAGCCAATAGAAAATTGAAGGTTGATAAAATTGGAAATTACAGCGCAGGTTTCGTTAGAGACTCTACACCTGCACTCGCATAACCATACCTGTGCCCGCGTTACCGACAGGTGCGAGCGAATTCTAAATTTTTCACTAATAAAAGCGAAAATTTCTGATAGGGTTGACAGCAATTTCTGTAGCTGCTATAATTAATAAATGGTTCAAGGTCTGTTTTTGTGCCGGCCGAAAAATACAATTTAGGCTGACCGAAAAAGTGAGTATCCGATGGTTACCGCCGGCTTGTTTGGTTTTGTGAGTTCTGCAAAATGGAAGTTGGGCATTTATTTTTGAGCCAATCGCCTGTACAGGCGATTTCAAAGAGGAAGAAATCGTGAAAGGCATTTCTGGTTTTGTATCCCGGCTTTCGCCGAAACACGTTTACCGCTGCCCAAGCAGCGGCAAGGTGATTTTAGCTATTGTTTTGTTTGTTTTTATTTTCCTGCTATGCGGCTGCAGGTCTTACGAGCAGCCGGGTGAGACGGCCGCCGAAGGACGCAGAAGGCATCAACGCACTCTTCGTATTAATCGACAGCAGATGACGGCAGATTTAGACGAGCTTATGCTTCTTGATAAGCCCAGTAAGCTCACCGACAAAAGAATACCCTGACAAGGGGCTATTTATTATTGATTTCGGATTCTCATTTTTTGCAATAGTCAATATTCAATAGGAGTTTAAGAGTGGAACCGCTCATTGATTATTTCCGCCGCGTGGCCAATAACAATGAATGGTGGATTGTTGGCATCGAGCTGATTCTTATCGGCCTGGTGGTTTACTGGATTGTGGACTTCCTCGAAGGCACTCGCGGAGAGAGATTATTCCGCGGGGTAATACTTATTCTTGTTATGGGGGTGCTCATCTCAAATTTGCTCGTGCGTCAGTTTGATTTCGCCCGGCTTCGATACCTTTACAAGGGCTTTTTGATTGGCGTGTTGGTTATTGCTGTTGCCGCGTTCCAGCCGGAGATTCGAAGAGTGCTTATACGTCTCGGCCAGCCTCGTTTCTGGTCAGGCTCGTTACAGCAGCTATCAAGAACCGTAGAAGAATTAATTGCCGCTGTAACGGGATTTTCCGCCGCTCGAATCGGGGCTATTATTGTAATAGAACAGCAGGTAGCATTGGGCGAATTCATAGAAACCGGAGTCCGCATCGATGCCAGGGTAACGGCTGACCTGCTCAGGACCATTTTTTATCCCGGCACAGCCCTTCATGATATGGCCGTTATAATACGAGGCGACAGAGTGGTTGCTGCCGGTGTGCAGTTGCCTTTAGCTGAGCTTGGCAGCATTGGGGGTGTTGAGCTCGGCTCTCGACACCGTGCAGCTATAGGCATAACGGTGGGTTCGGATGCTACCTGTCTGGTGGTAAGCGAGGAAACCGGAATCATTTCACTGGCTAAAGACGGGAAAATTACACGCAATATAGACGAATCTGCGTTGAGAAAGCATCTTGCAAACGTGATTTCATAAATTGAGCTGCACCGGATAGCTGCGGCCTGCTTTTGCGCCTGCGTTCGTGTAACCGCAGGTGCGAGCGACGAGAGTCGCGCCTGTGCCTGCGTGAGCACAGGTGCAGGCAGAGGCGAGTGTGATACACAATATGATGTTAGGAAAAATCAAATACGGTAAGATAGCAATCGTGATATTTCTGACGGTCCTGATATGGGTCTGGGTTGACCTGGCGCTGGATGAGGAATTCACCGTCCCCAAGGCCACTATAAACGTGGCCTTCAAGCCCAATCTCCTGGTCAGCTTCGACGACAAACCAAAGGCTACAATTGATAATATTGTGCTCAAAGGTCCGGCCTCCAAGGTCGCCGAGGTAAGGCGTAAACTGAATGACGGCTCGCTGGTGCTTGATTTCTTTTTGGACCCTGAGCGGGAAGGAATGACTACTGCCGGCCCGCGCACTCTAACAGTCCTGGATTTTATTAAAAGGAGCGAAAAGATGAAAGAGCTCAGCGGCCTTACGGTTGAAGCCTGCGAGCCGGAGATGCTTGATGTCAGTGTTGTTGGGCTTGTTGAAAGAGCAGTAGATATTGAGTGTTTTGATGAAAGCGGAGCTCCTTTGGCGGTTGCGAGCATTGAGCCGTTAAAAGTAGATATGTTTGTGCCCGCAGATAGCAGGCTGAAAGCACAAGTTCAGTTGACACGCGGGGAAATCGACCAGGCAAGGCTTTCTGTCGTTGTAAAGACGCCCTATGTTGTATTAGCAGAAGGCCAGACAAGGCAAGCCCCTAAGCCCGTGCAAATCAAGATGCCGCCGGAAGCGGACTTGTTAAGCGAATATACTATAAAAGAAGCCAAGCTTGGATTCATACTTAGTGCGAACCTCGTGGGCGAATACAAACCGGATGTAATCAATCACAACGATGTGGTACGCCCTTTTACTATATTAGCTACTATGGAAGCAAAACTGGCTTATGAGAGCCAACCGTTCCAGATGACCCTGTATATTCTTGACGATGACGCAAAAAAGGGGCCGGAAGAGGAGCAGCGGAGAAAGGTGGTTTACAATTTCCCTGAAGAATTCGTTCGCATAGATGAGATTAGGCTAAAAAATCCGCAGCAGCCGGCAGAAGCGAAATTTAAGCTGATACGTCTAACTTCTGTCCCGGCTCCGCCGGAAATGGTGGATTGAAAAAGGCTCTCAGGGCTTCAATTGTCATCCACAGTGCTAATGCAAAAATCCCCCTACCGATTATTAAAAGAAGACGGGTTTTCTTGTTGATAAAACCATTTCGTTTTTAACCATAGCGCGGTTTGTAATCTTCGGCGTGAAGTATTATGGAAATATAAACTCCGTTAGGAATTCCACAGGAGAAACAATATGCTTCAAAAAGTGAAGATTTCCAACGGGGGCAGGAGTCATTTGCTAAGCGCGATGAGCTTTTTAACTATTTTGTAGGCTTCGACTATCAAAACTATCGCCAGTAGCAGCAGTACAGCCGCAATAATCCCGACTGCTGAAAACCTGTACCTTAGCAGCAGCAATACCAAAGCCCAGACTGTCATTACGTTCATAAAAAACATTGGGCCAAGGACAAAGCCGGTTTTCCTGCCGGTTTTTCTCAGCCAGACCGCCACGACTAACAGGACCAGCCCCGCCAGCAGTTGGTTAGTTGCGCCAAATACAGGCCAAATTGCCTTCCAGGCAGGTATTGGATTGCCGGCCTGGTCTTTTAGCGTCATCAGGACAAGAATTGCAGGCAGCACCAGCGTTGCTAATGTTGACAAATAGCGCGCAGAGGTATCTTTAAGATTAAAGAACTCTTCGAATACATACCGCCCAAGCCGCGTTGCGGTGTCGAGAGTCGTCAGTATAAAGGTCGATAGCGCAAGCAATCCGAACGAGACGCCGAAATTATGCGTGGCGCCGAATACGGATAGAAATCTCCCCATCCCTTCGCCATAGATGACTAACGGCACTTTCGTAGTAAGCGGGTCGTCTTTTGCCAGTATAATGACGGTGGCAAGGGCGATGACGGCGACAAGCCCTTCAATCAGCATAGCGCCGTAGCCGATGAGTTTTGAATCGGATTCCTTGTCGATTTGCTTTGAGCTTGTCCCCGAGGCGACCAGCGCATGGAAACCAGAGCAGGCGCCGCAGGCAACCGTGATAAATAACATCGGAAACAGCATCCCCAGCTCCGGGTTGTTCCAGGCCTTAAACGCTGGGTAGTTGATTTGCAGCCCCCCGAACAGTATCCCTCCGAAGCCGCCCAACACTGAGCTGTAAAGCAGGAATGAAGACAGATAGTCCCTCGGCTGCAGGAGAAACCAGACAGGCAGCGTCGATGCGAAGAAGCAATAGATAATCAAAAATATCGACCATACCTTTTTTGGGTCCCAGCCAACGATACTATTGATTGCTTCCGCCTGTATGGGTATCTGCTGGCCCAGCCAGACAGAGAAAAATACTAACGGCACGAAGATTAATGAGGCGGGCAAAACGCCGAGCTTGAGTCGATACAAACTTGTGCCGAAGCCGATTGCCAGCACGATAAAAAGCAGCGATGATGTGGCGACTCCGCCGTCCTCAACGAAGGATGCAGCCGTCAGGTCGGTAAAGACACCGAGAACGTAAACCAGCGAAAGCCAGATGAACGCCAAAAACAGCTTCCACGCCAGCGGGGACATATATTCCTTGGCTATCTCGGCAATGGACCTTGCCTTGTGTCGCACCGACGCTATCAGAGCTGAAAAATCGTGGACGCCGCCGATAAGGATAGACCCCAGAATAATCCACCCCAGCACAGGCAGCCACCCGAATGCTAAAGCGGCGATGACAGGCCCAACGATGGGTCCTGCGCCCGCTATCGAGGAAAAATGATGACCCAGCAGTATCGCTCTGTGCGTAGGTACGCGGTCTATGTCATCATAGTCCGCGTGGCTGGGCGTCGGCCTGTTATCATCTATTTCATAACGCTTTACTAAAAACCTTCCATACACAGCATACGCCAACGAAAACGCAACAGCAGCAATTATAAGAATCGCCACCAACATATATTACTCCCGAATATTTTTGAAATTTCTACTTAATCCTATTAGCGTTCAAAATCAACGTAATCAGCGCCGGTTTTCAACACTCTTCTGGATACTGCGCGGTCGGGCCAGCAGTTTTATCGGCACTTCGTCTATCGGTAGCATAGCCCGTAGCCGGTTTGTGATAAATCTGCGATAGTTTTCTTCAAACAGTTCGGGCCTGTTTACGAACATAAGTATTGTAATCGGATTGACGGCAATTTGAGTAACATAATAAATTTTTGGCTGGCCTTTTTTTCCGCCTTTAGCAGCACCGATTTTTTCTTGTTTTAAAATTTCAAATGCCTTGTTTAATTTAGCGGTCGGTATCCACATTGTAGTTTGCTTGAAGATTTCCGCCGTCAAATCCAGAACGCTCTGGACGTTCTTTGCTTCGGTTGCTGTGGTAAAGGCTATCGGTGCGTATTTTAAGCCCGGCAGCAGTTTCGTTAAATACTCACGGTAGTCATCTGTCGCGGCAGAATCTTTGGCCAGGTCCCATTTGTTGATGACTATTATACAGCTTTTGTGTTCTTCGGCGATGAATTTTGCTAATTTCTTATCGACCTGCGAAACCGGTACGGTTGCATCAATCATAAGCAGCACAACGTCAGCACGCCGAATCGAACGCGTCGCACGAACGTAGCTGTAAAAATCAATACTGTTAGCCATCTTGCTTTTCTTTCTTATCCCTGCCGTGTCGATAACGATAATTGTCTTGCCGTCTTTTTCAAACCGCACATCGATGGCGTCTCTGGTAGTGCCCGGCGTCTCACTGACGATTACCCGTTCGGAGCCTGCCATAGCGTTTACAAGAGTGCTCTTGCCGGTGTTTCGCCTGCCGACGATAGCTATCTTCATAACCGGCTCTGTCGGGCAGCCCGGCTCCAAAGCCGCAAGTTTATCAAAGATTCTATCTAATAGAACCGCTTTATTGAGATTGTTTTTTGCTGAGATGCACAGAAATTCGCCGAAACCCAATTTGGAAAATTCAGCAGCGGCGGGGAACATCTTAGCCGTGTCGGCCTTATTGGCAACGCCGATGACGTCCATATTATTTTTGCGCAGAAGGCGGGCTATTTTTTCATCTAACGGCACAAGGCCGTCGCGAATATCGACCATAAACAGGACAAGCTGGGCCGATTCTATCGCCTTGAGGATTTGCTGCTCGATATGCTCGCTTAGACGGTCGCTATCGACAATCCCGTATCCGCCGGTATCGACAAGCTCGAAGTAGCCCTCTTTCCGGCCTGCCCTTGGCGGGATGAAGGTGCTGACGCGGTCTCTCGTAACGCCGGCTGTCGGCTCGACGATACTTATCATTCGGCCTGCCAGCGCATTCAAGAGACTGCTCTTGCCGACATTCGGCCGACCAATTATCGCAACTATCGGTAGTGCCATTTTTTGTTAACTCTTTTTATTGACTGTCTTTTATTTATTATTTACTATTTTTAATATCTAACAGTCAATGTTCAAATTTTAAGATGTGAGGAGTTTTTTCAGTTGAGGCAAATCTTATGGACAATAATCGACGGAAGTTTTTGAAAATGGTGGCCACCGGAGCTGCCGCATCGGCGCTGCCGACATATGCACAACAGACAAAGAATAAGACCGGCAAACCGCCGGCACAAACTGTTCTGCCGCGATGGAGAGGGTTCAATCTGCTGGATATGTTCACAATGCAAAGCATAGGCGATTTCCAGGAAGATGATTTCCGCTGGATGCGCGACTGGGGCTTTAACTTCGTTCGCTTACCGATGTGCTATCGGCTGTGGATAGAAGATGGGGACGACTATAAAATCCACGAGCCGATGTTAGAGAAGCTCGACCGGGCCGTGGAGCTTGCCGGAAAATACGGTATCCACGTCAGTTTGAATTTTCACCGCGGGCCCGGATATTCGGTGAACAGGGAATTCACCGAGCCGTTCAATCTCTGGAAAGACAAAGAGCCGCTCGATGCATTCTGCTTCCACTGGCAGATGCTTGCCAAGCGGTATCGTGGTGTTTCGAGAGATAAGCTCAGCTTCGATTTAATCAATGAGCCTCCTTCGATTGGTGAGAGTATGAGCCGTGCCGACCATGAGCGGGTAGTCCGGACAGCGGTGGCGGCCATCCGTGAAATAAATCCCGACCGTATTGTCATAGCCGACGGTATAAGCTGGGGCAATGAGCCTGCGCCGGAGTTGGCCGACCTCGGAATCGCCCAGAGTACACGGGCTTATCAGCCAATGTTTATCAGCCATTACAAGGCCTCGTGGGTAAACAGCGAAAATTACCCTGAGCCAGCCTGGCCCGGGCACGACTGGGACCGTAACTGTTTGGAACAGCACTACCAGAAATGGGCTGACCTTGCTAAAAAAGGCGTCGGCGTGCACTGCGGCGAAGGCGGCGCCTATAACAAAACGCCACATAAGGTGGTTTTGGCCTGGCTGAAGGATGTCCTGGAGATTCTTACCGACCACGGCATCGGCTTGGCCCTCTGGAATTTACGAGGTTCATTCGGCATCCTCGACTCAGGCCGAGAAGACGTCGAGTACGAAGACTTCCACGGCCATAAACTCGACCGTAAATTATTGGAGTTGTTGCAGGACTTTGAATAGTCAGATGTTTGTATCGCTTGCTGAAACCTGGGGGTCATCGTCCTGATATTGAAAGACTTGCTCTATTTGTACTGCGAAGGTTCGTGCTATTCTGAACGCCAGCGGCAGTGAGGGCGCATACTTGCCAGCTTCGATGGCAATAACCGTCTGGCGTGTCACTCCAACTTTGTCGGCTAATTTCTGCTGGGTCATCTGGCCATTTTCAAAACGCAGCCTGCGGATGTTGTTGGTTAAGTTACTTTTCGACATCTTTGCCCACCCAGCCGTACTGTATGAGAATTGCTATAGATTGCGCAAAAGCCTGGCAGAATCCGGCTCCTATGAGCAGCACCGGGCACCATGTCACTGGTATGGATGCTTCCTCGCCCAGGATGCCAATCGGAAGGAAAGACATGATAATAACGTACAAATATACAGCGCCGAAGCCGGCCAAGTTAGCGTTTTTGTCAATCAGCTTATCTCGTTCGTCGAATATAATAGTGCCTTTATCCTTTTTAAAGCAGGTAATCGATATAATCCCCCCACTGCCTGCGATAACGACTGGAAAAAGAAAGGCAATTTTGGGAATTCCAACATCAAAAAGTCTCATTACGATTAATATAATTCCGAGAAACAGACCGATTGATATTGTGACAACTAAAGTCAATGCTATTTTCTGTTTTCTATTCATTATTTTTCTCCTTTATCCCCCGGCCATATTGAAGAAGAACCGTCACGGAGTAAACCAGCATAGTAATAAGGAATACGCCTAAATTGATGATTGGCAGCAGGCAGACCGGCATCCAGCCTTCCTGTCCGACGGCAAACCATGGAATTATGCTGGCGGCGAACAATAAAACCCAGAGCGAAACAAATGATACCAGCACGGCGTTTTTCTTAATGGAATTGTCTCTCTCATCGAAATCTACCTCGGCCCGGCTTTGTTTGATTCTGAGCAATACTGCCGAGACGGCCATAAAAGACAAAATTACTAACATCCAACTCCTAACTAACTTTATTAACTTTGTTGACATTGCCCCGGCTGCGAACATCTGCGCGAATATGATGAGGCCAAAGGCAAGAAGCAGAATCGCGATGCCTAAAGTAAACCATGCACCTTTTTGTGTTCTATTCATAGTATTTTCCTCAATTTATTTTCATAGCCGAATACTTTTCTCTCTCTTTCCGGCGTTCTTAACTTAACACCTCGCACCCAATTTGCAGTACAGTTTGTGCATTGCCTCTTGCATTTTGACTTCCCTATCTTTGTTTAACGCTTTGCAGCCACTTCGCTGCATAGCTTAAGCTTTGCACCTTTTACATTTTGACTTCCCTATTTTTGCTTAATGCGTTGCAGCCATTTTTTGTAGCACAGATTAAGTTTTCGCCTTAGATACTATCTCAAAACCGTCGTCCTGAGCGAAGCGAAGGGTCTGGCTGGCAGAAATAAGATATTCTTCGCTGCGCTCACTCAGAATGACAAATTGTGTTTTGAGATAGTTTCTTACATTTTTGGCCTTTCTATGTTTGCAAATGTATAGTATTCTTTACATTTTGTCAAGTATATTTTACATTTTTGATATTTTTTTCCTATTGCGTATATGTTTAGCCTGAAAACGCAGGCTTTTAGCTGAAAAACGGCAGTCATTACCAAACTCAGTTTTTTAGGCTCTTTAGAATCCTAAAAACCTCGATAGATGTCTAAAATCGCCGTTTTTACTGGCTAAATACATATCCTATTGCTAACCGTCAAAACCTGGGGTTTTTCGTAAGTACCTCATAAATAAGACATTAAGCCAAATTAGTCAGATATTAAACTAATTTGGGAATAACAAATTTTTGTTGGAAGTCCGGTAAAAACGATTTTTCTTTTTTCATAAACAATTAAGAAACCAGTTTATTCGAGATTGCTTAGCCTTCAACTTCCACGCCGGCTTCGCTCAGAATTGCTTCTAATTCAGGGTAAAAAATTTTCCGGGGTTAATGGTGAATCTTGTTTGATGTTTTCAAGAGAGTAAAAAGGAGGATGAGAAAATCTTTTCTCTAATTCCCGCTGTATTTCCGATATATAGTTGATGGCGCTTACTAATTTTAAGACAAAGCAATGTCCATTTTGTGCTGAGACCATACAGGCCCGCGCAATCAAATGCCGATTCTGTGGGGAATTTCTTAACAGCGACAAAGCCAGGGTTCTGGGAGTGAATCCGGATTCAGATTTGCAGTTGTACGAGGACGAAGAGACAAACGATAATGTCCTGTTTGTAGCCAGGCCTTCGTTGTGGGGGATGGTACCGGCGATGGTCAAGGGTTTGTTCTTTATTGCGCTGGCGGGAATTTTGGTAAGACTGCCTTTGGAGAATCTGATTAATGACCTATTAGATTTAGGACTCACTGAAAGCCAGAGCTTAACGGTTGGGGTGTACAGAGTTATTGCCGGCTTCGGGCTTGGCTTAATTGTTGTGCTTATTCTTTTGATAAAAGTGGTCAGACTCAAAATGACCTGCTATGAAATTTCGCCGGACAGAATCGAATGGAGCAGAGGAATCCTCGACAGACATGTTGATAATATAGATATGTTCAGGGTGATTGACCTGAAGATGCGAAGGACTGTGCTCGACTGCATTTTCGGAATTGGTACTGTGGGGCTGGTAACGACCGACAAGACGGAGCCGAAGTTTGAGTTTGAAAAGGTGCGCAGGCCGCGCGAGCTCTACGATATTATCAAGAAGGCCAGCCTTGAGGCGGACCGACGAACCGGTGTAGTGCATCTGGAATAAGGTTAAGGATTCTTATCCTCATCCGGGATATACTCAATCAAATCACCGGGCTTGCAGCTTAACGCTTTGCATAAGCTGTTCAAGGTGGAAAAGCGGATTGCGCGTGCCTTGTTGGTTTTGAGAATGGAAAGATTGTTTATCGCCAGGCCTGTCGACTCTGCTAAATCTTTTAGCTTCATCCGCTTGTCCAAAAGTACATAATCCAGTCGAATGTTAATCATTTGCAAATCTCTTTTAGACCAGCGTTTTCGATTCTTCAATAACAGGCATTACCCGCGCTATGATTTGACCTAAGCCAATCAGAATCACAACTTTTGCAGCGGTAATCAACATAGAAGCAAGTATAACCATAAGACCTACGTGATGTATTCCTGCCCGCAGACCATCTAAATGATATATGATATTTGCCCGCAGACCAGGACCCAGCACAGAGTTCCAGATGGCCTGGCCAGTGATAAGAATCGCATACAAGTATAGAATTCCCTCTCCGCAGCGCAGGGTCCAGCCCGGCCGGTAGTTCTTTACAGATAGGTACGTGATAAATTGTGCCAGACCCAGCATTAACAGTCCTGGAAGCACAAATCTGATTACAAGAGACAACAAATCAGCTTGCCCATCGGCGAGAGGAAATGCCTCTCTGTACATTAGGCGTTTTTCGATATATGACGGCCATGATAGAAGATCGCCAAACGCACCTGTGCCGGTTAACAACGACCTAATAACGAGGATGACAGGAAAAACCAGCAGCGCCCAGCCAATGATTCGAGCTGCGATATAACAAAAACGCAGCAAGCCCTTGTTTTTTTCAATAAATTCATTCATATTTTTTATCCTTTCTGAATCTTCTGATTGTTATCTAATATCGTAAAATTAAATACGATTATCATTAAATTGTCAACGAAAAAAATAATTTATGCAAAAAAATTTTGCTTTGCTTGATGAGCTGTGAGGAGAACAAGTGGACAAAAGTGGGTTTAGCTCCTGAGGGCTTTGAACTCAAGCTCCAGCATCTTCTTTTTAAGCGTTATTCCTCCGGGGGCGGAGAAGCCGCCGGGTTTGCCGTCGCTGCGGATAACGCGGTGGCAAGGGATAATCAGCGGCAGGGGATTTCTGGCAAGCGTGCTGCCGACGGCTCTGGAGGCGTTGGGTTGGCCTGATTTTTCGGCTAATCGGCCATAAGTTATTCTTTGGCCGAATTCGATATCCCTGCAGGCGGTTAAAACCGAGACGCCAAACGAGCTAAACCCATCGAGGACAAGAGGAATATCATTATTAAAATGTACGCGGATACCCTCAAAATAGGCGGCTATTTGTTCCTGAAGAGTCTTAAAAAAGGTTTTGTCAAACTGTGGTTGGTTGAAATTTCTTAAAAGCAGTGATTTGATTTTTTCGAGTTTCAGTCCGGGCAATTGGGTTCGGCAGAGGGCGTATTCGGTGCCGGCGAGGCCGAAATAGCCCCATTTAGTCTTAAAAATTATATATTTTATTACTTTTTGCATTTTTTGCCTAAATTTGTGTGTACAAATATTATCTAATGAGCCAAATTCATTGACGCAAGAATAAAATTCTGTTAAATATATTAGTTTTTATAAAAATAGCGGGTAGCAGCCAGGATTTGCTTGCAGATTTATTTTTGATTTTTGCTTTTAATTTATGTCTCTCGAAGAACTGAGAAAGAAAATAGACGAGCTTGACCATCAGCTTGTCAAGCTGCTCAATGAGCGTGCGCGCATCGTGGTGGAGATAGGAAAGCTAAAGACCCTGACCGACAAGCCGGTCTATTCACCGGACCGTGAAAAAGAGGTATTTGCCCGGATAGCCCAGGCCAATGAGGGTCCGTTGCCGGATAAGTGCTTGGTGGCTATTTGGCGCGAGCTGATGAGCGGCTCATTTGTTTTGGAAAGGCCTTTGCGAATCGGCTATCTTGGTCCCGGCGGCAGCTTCAGTCATACTGCAGCGATGCTCAAATTCGGACAGAGTGTCGAATACGAGCCGTTGGCGGATATCGCGAGTATCTTTGATGAAGTCAGCAAAGGTCATTGCGACCTGGGCCTTGCGCCTGTAGAGAATACTATGGGCGGCGGGGTAGTAGAGACGCTTGATGCCCTGATAGATTCGGATGTGAAGGTCTGCGCCGAGGTTCTGATGGCAATCCATCATAGTCTTTTGGGTAATTGTTCTTTGGAAGAAATCGAGAGGATATACTCGAAGCCGGAAGTTTTCGCTCAGTGCCGAAAGTGGCTGAGCGCCACTTTTAAGGATGCACAAACCGTCTCTGTAGCTTCCACCGCCCGGGCAGCGCAAATTGCAGCCGATGAGCCGAAGGCCGCCGCGATTGGCTCCAATGTAGCTGCGGAATTATATGGGCTGCGAATCATCTGCGAGAATATCGAGGATATTTCAAACAATATAACCAGATTTTTGGTAATCGGACGGGAAGACGCAAAGCCGACCGGCGAAGATAAGACTGCTATATTGTTCAGCACCGCACATAAGGCAGGTGCCTTAGCTGATGTGCTCGATGTTTTCAAGCGATACGGTATCAATTTGACAAATATCGAGTCCAGACCCAGCAGAAAAAGGGAATGGGAGTACTATTTCTTTGTGGACTTTTTGGGGCACAGGACCGACAAGAATATCCAAAAGGGAATAGAAGAAGCACGGAAGCATTGTCTGCAGCTTTCGATATTGGGCAGCTTCCCGAGGGCGACGGAGCTGCTTTAACTGTACCTGTTTACCCGTTTGCCCAGGCGACGAGGCGCCAGCAACGAGTTATGGATATGGGAGAGTTTTATGAGAAAGCCGTTTGTGGCGGGTAACTGGAAAATGAACACGGACAGTTACACCAGCGTAGAGCTGGCCAAGCGTATTGCTTCCGGGTCGCTGGAGGCAGCGAGCAAAAGCGTAACTGTGGCAGTTTGTCCGCCATTTGTTTATCTTCAGGCTGTGGCCAGGGCCCTTAGTGCATCGTGTGTCGGCATCGGAGCCCAGGATGTTTACTGTGAATACAAGGGAGCTTTTACGGGCGAGATAAGTCCGTCGATGCTGAAGGATATCGGCTGTACGTATTGTCTCTGCGGCCATTCGGAACGCCGGCACGTAATAGGTGAGACTGATGGGCTGATAAATAAAAAAGTAACCGCTTCAATTGGAGGTGGACTTTTACCGATATTATGTGTAGGTGAGCTGCTCGCCGAGCGCGAGGCTTCGCAGACAAATGAGGTGGTAGTTCGGCAGTTAGAGAAGGGGCTGGCCGGCTTGAGTTTCGCAAAGGTCTCGGCGGTAACAATAGCTTATGAGCCGGTCTGGGCTATCGGAACAGGCCTTACAGCAACGCCGCAGCAGGCCCAGGAAGTGCACGATTTTATACGAAAGCTCTTAGGCCAGATGTATGATGACCAATTGGCTGAGGGGATTCGTATTCTCTATGGCGGCTCAGTAAGGCCCGACAACGCAGCAGAGCTGATGGGCCAGCCTGATATCGACGGCCTGCTGGTCGGCGGGGCAAGCTTGAAGGCGGATGAATTTCTCGCAATAATTCAGGCGGCAGTATAACTGAAAGGTAACGAATATGACTGTTTTCCCATTGTTGGCGGCAAGTTTCATTATGACGGTAGTCGCATACTTGTTCATTATTTGCTGCGTGGTGCTGATTTTAATCATTTTGATTCAGAAGGGCAGAGGTGGCGGTTTAAGTGCAGCGTTCGGTGGCGGTATGGCCAGCGGAATTTTGGGTTCCAAAACCGGTGACTTCCTGACCTGGGTAACAATAGTGCTGGTGGGTGTGTTTCTGACCCTTGCGGTGGTGATGGCCAGGTTCTACAAGCCCAGTGACAGTGGTTATGGAGCGGGCCAGCCGGTTCGGCAAGGGCCGCTGACAAGCCCAGAGCAACAATCCCCACTCGCCGGCGTCGAGGATACGACCGGTGATGTTAATAGGGGTGCTGAAGTGAATTCGCCCGGTGGTTAATGAGGAGATTGTTTCAAGGGGGCACGTATAAGGGTTGTATGCAGGCCGAATTCGGCTTGAAGGCGTAACGTTATGATAAATAGTATGACCGGTTACGGCGAGGCGCAGGGTGAGGTTAATGGTGTAAGTTACGTCGTTGAAATCAGGACACTTAACAATCGCTACTTCAAGACGATTATAAAGTTGCCCGAATTAGCGGCGTTTCTGGAAGAAGATATTGAAAAGCTTCTGCGAAAGAATTTGTCGCGCGGGACTATAAATTATGTGCTTCGACTCAAGGATACCTCGGCCAGTGCGCTCTTTGATATAGACGAGTCGGCCTTGCGGGCTGTTGTGGGGAAATTGAGCCGGGCCGCATCGTCGGCTTCTGTCAAGGGAACTGTTGATGTTGGTAATTTGTTGAGCCTGCCCGGAATTGTTCAGCTGGCAGCGCCTGATAAAGAACAGGCCGAGAAAATCAAAAAGCTGGTTTGCCGAATAAGTCAGCAGGCCATAGATAAGGTTGAAGAGATGAGAGCCGTCGAAGGAAAGGTTCTCTATGATGATTTGAAAAAACAATGCCTGGCTATACAAAAAAACCTTCGGAAAATACGGACTCGGTGTGATGTGGTTCTCAAGCAGTACGCAAAAAAGCTGAAGCAAAGGGTCGATGAGCTGCTTGCACAGGCAAGACTGACGTTGGATGAAGAAACACTTGCCAGAGAGGTTGCAGTTTATGCAGAAAGGTCGGATATATCCGAGGAGATTGCCCGGCTGGATTCACATGTGCAGCAATTTGTTCAATGCAGTCAGGCTGACGACCAGGCGGGACGCAGGTTGGACTTCATCAGCCAGGAGATGCTCAGAGAGGCCAACACTATTGCCAGCAAAGCCTCCGATACAGCGATTATCCGCTATGTGGTCGATATAAAATGCCGAATAGACAGGATTAAGGAGCAGGTTCAGAATGTAGAGTAGTCCTAAGGACTCCGCCATAAGGCGTCCTCCGTAAGGAGTCCCAAGGACTGCGGACTTACGGAGAAAGGATGCAGAACGTAAAGAGCATCGCAAGTTTGTACTGGAGATGGAATGAACGGCTTTGAGAACAGAAAAGGCAAGGTGGTGATAGTGAGCGGCCCGTCCGGTGTGGGCAAGAGCACAATCTGTAAAGAGGTGGTTAAGCGGCTGGATAATATCTATCTTAGCGTCTCGGTTACTACCCGGCCGAAGAGCGAAGCTGAAGTTGATGGTCGGGAGTATTGGTTTATATCGGAACGGGAGTTTCAGGAGCGAATCAATAAGAGGCTGCTGCTGGAACATGCTGAGGTGTTCGGTCATCTATACGGGACGCCGAAAGACAAGGTTGAAGAAGCTCTTCGGGAGGGCAAAACCGTTATTCTTGAAATAGATGTTCAAGGTGCCAAGCAAGCCAAGGCAATTTTCCCGGATGCGGTGATGATTTTTATTTTACCGCCTACCGAAAGAGACCTTGTAGAGCGTATGGACCGTAGGGGCAGGGATGCTGCTGATGCCGCTGAAGAAAGACTGAGCGGAGCGAGCAGTGAAATCGCCGCGGCCTGGCAGTATTATAAACATATGGTTATAAATGAGGATTTGCAGCAGGCAGTGGACGAATGTGTGCAAATAATCGAGGATTCGGGCAGCGGCTCGTAACCCGCCGATAGTGGTACGGGCCATAAACCACGAACCGTAAGGCAGCAGGCTAATCACAAACACAGCAAAGATATTTTGGGAAGATTCCCATTTTGCGGCATATTTCAAGATAGAGAGCGAACTCGGATATGAGGTAAAAGATGATAGATGAGCTCAAGAGTGAAAAGATAGTTGACAAAGTTGGCGGCAGATTCAGATTGACGGCGCTGATTCAAAAACGATTGAGCGAGCTTTTGCAGGGCGCCAGGCCGTTGATTGAGGATGCCGAAGGCAAAACGATGCTCGAAATTGTTGTTCAGGAGATTTTGCAGGACAAGATTGCCGTCGATGACGGATTGCCCGCAAAGACCTCAGAGAACACAAAGAAAGATTAGAAAAAAACCAGCTCTCCGGTGCACATCGGCGGCAAAACCCCTTTAGAAATTCCAGAAATGATAAAGATACAAAACGAAAAGGGAAAATTTCTAACAGGGTAAAACGAGATACAAGATGCTCGATAATCTGAATATTCTATTAGGTGTCAGCGGCGGAATCGCCGTATACAAGGTGGTCGATTTGGCCGGCAAGCTGACCGCTGCCGGCGCCAAGGTAAATACCGTTATGACGGAAAATGCCTGCCGGCTCGTTGACCCAAAAAGCTTCGAGGCGGTTACCTGCTCAGCCGTTTTTACGAGCCTGTGGAATATGACCGGTGAATATAAAATCGGGCACGTAGCATTGGTTGACTGGGCTGATATTGTTGTAGTGGCGCCTGCAACGGCTAATATCATAGGTAAAATTGCTAACGGTATTTGTGATGATTTACTTAGTACGACCCTTTGTGCAGCCTTGCGGCTGATTGAATCAGAGGCAGCACTTTTGGTTCCTGCGATGAACAATAATATGTGGAACAATCCAGCCGTGCAGCGAAATGTCAAGATGGTCAAAGAGATGGGATTTCAGTTGATAGGCCCTGTTGAGGGCCGGCTCGCCTGCGGAACTGAAGGCATCGGCAGAATGGCAGAGCCTCAGGATATTTTTGAAGCGCTCGAAAAAATCGCTTCGAAAATTAACAAACGTAAAGTTTGACTCGATGCCGGATGCCCAATGCTCTTAAAAAGAGAAATTCGAGTATCAAGTATCGAGAATCGAGTATCAAGAATCGAGATGCGAATTTTAATCACAGCGGGCGGCACCCGGGAATACATTGACCCGGTGCGCTTTATCTCCAATGCGAGCAGCGGCAGGATGGGCTACGCCCTTGCCCGTGCAGCTCTCAAATCCGGGCATAAAGTAACACTGATAGCCGCTCCAGCCGCCCAAAGACCGCCGGGCAGGGCAAAAGTAATCGAAGTTGAAACCGCCGCCCAGATGTTCGAGGCAGTTAAAAAATATTTTCATAGATGCGATTGTCTGATTATGGCTGCTGCTGTGGCCGATTACACTCCCGCCCGGCCGGCTAAAACCAAAATCAAAAAGACCGGCAAGTCACTGACTATCAAATTAAATCCAACAGTTGACATCCTAAAATGGGCGGGAAAGCATAAAAGGGAAAATCAAATCGTTGTCGGCTTTGCTCTTGAAGACAAAGCTCTCCGGAGCCGTGCGGAAAAGAAATTAAAAGAAAAGAATCTTGATATGATAATCGCTAACACACCGGCTGCAATCGGAGCGGACAAAGCAACTGTTCAGATAAAAATAGCTGGGCGCGAATGGCTAAAACTATCACAGGCAGACAAAGTAACAATCGCCAAAAAAATTGTTTCTCTGGTCGATAGTATTTAAAATCCGGTTCTCCTATTTTGGTTTGTGTAAATACCCAAATGTTATAGTATAAGGGCTATGGAAGGTGTTGAATTAGCTACTTAAAAAAGGAGATAAGACAATGAACAAAAAGATTAAAACAATTATTCTGTTGTTGCTGTCTTCGTTAATATTTACAGTGATAGCGGCAGCTGAGCAGCCGGTTTACCCCGTCAAGGTAAGTGAGAACGGACGGTATTTTGTTGACCAGAACAATAATCCTGTTTTCTGGTTAGGCACTACTCAATGGCAAATCTTTCGGGAATATAATCTTAGTGAAGCCAGGACGATTCTTGAAAAGGTCAAAAGCCATGGTTTTATCTTTGTTCAGGCGATGCTTATGGGTGTTGGTGACGGCACTTTGCCCAATGTGTACGGGGAGAAGCCCTGGGTTAATAACGACCCCCTTACGCCAAACGAGGCGTATTTCAAGAATGTGGATTCTGTTATCAGGATAGCCCAGGATAACAACCTGGTCTTTTCGGTAACCCTTTATCATCAACGGTACCGCAAGTATATAACGTTAGAGAATGCCCGGGCGTGGGCGAAGTGGTTGGCTCAACGGTATAAGGATGTGCCAAATATTGTCTGGTCGATGACACCAGAGGCCAAACAGGAGTTTGTTCCTATTCTTCGTGAGCTGGCTGCGGGCCTTCACGAAGGAGACGGAGGTTACCATCTTATTACCTTTAAACCGGATCCTGCGCCATACTCATCCAGCTTCATTCACGATGAAGGCTGGCTTGACTTCAATTCAATGCAAACATGGAATGGTGTTAAGCTGATTTATCCTATGGTGACAAAGGATTATAACCTTAAGCCTGTAAAGCCCGTTTTAATGGCCGAAGGTGCATACGAAGCAGGCTCTGAATATGGATTTGATGTAACTGCCTTATGGATTCGCAGGCAGGCCTATTATTCGTACTTGGCCGGTGCTCATCACACTTATGGGCACAACGATAGCTGGCGAGTTCTGCCTACATGGAAGGAAGCCCTGGATGCGCCAGGCGCTCGTCAAATGGGCATCCTTAAGAAAATATTTCTGGCGCGAAAAGAGTGGTGGTATCTCGTCCCGGACCAGTCTATTTTTGCAAGCGGCGGCCAAACCAGCTCAGATGTGCTGAACCTGGCGGCCCGTCATAAAAACGGCGAATGGGTAATGGTTTATTTAGGCAGCAAAAGCTCATTCTCCATCGACATGAATAAAATTACAGCAGGGAAAAAAGTGAATGCCTTTTGGATTGACCCCAAAAATGGCGATTCGGTTCCGATTGACAGTCTTCCGAATACGCAGGTGAAGTCCTTTTCGACACCCGATGGATGGGAGGATGCTATATTGATATTGGAAACATCCGGCAGTTAAATCCCCCCAACACCTGAACCGATTGCAGCACCTGCATCAAGAGGCTGGTATCATATTCGTGCCGACTATAATATCGGCATAACAGTCATACCTTCAAGCGAAGATTCTCCCCCTGCCGGGGCTAAAACCACTAATGCTTCTGGACCGACCGATGGAGATAACGGTTAAGGAATTGACGGCGTCAATCCGCGTCTTTTATACCAAGGTCGTTTTTTGTTAATATGTTCTCGAATTTGTAGCTGGTTTGTGTCTCTTTGCGGGGATGCCCTTTCCCGGTTAGATGTTTATCCGGATGAATTCGTTCGTATAGGTCAGGTTTTTCGCTTCTTTTGACCTTTTCGGATAGAATCTGTTCGACGACTGATTGTATCCCGATAAGTGTTCGTTTGTCGTATCATGTTTCTACCTTATTTCTGTAAGTTTATAATATTTTCTGATAGGGCCATGCTGTGAATCTTGCATAAAAGTCCTAACTAATTGCACCTTAATCTACAGGGAATAGGATAAATTGCGCCTTTGCTGATAATCATTCCTTCGATTCTGCACCGTCTTCTTACAATCTTATATCCGTAAATTTTTCTGTTTCGGATATCGTTTAATATGTACAGTTCTAGCATGCCTTTGCGAAGCTGAGTGGTCCTTTTGTCGGAAAACTACGAAAGTCCCGGTGTAGTCTCAGGATGTCTACTTCCCCGCGCTTGTTGGGAAACTCCTGCCCGCGTAGAGCCTGCTCTGCCTGTCCCGTACCCAATAGGCTCCTGCCGTCATTTGGTGAGGGAAGCGAAATCGAATGGGCGGGTATCTTTGGTTAACACTATCCAAATATGAATTATAACCCATCGTGTTTTATCAAAGAATGTAGTCCTTTTGACTAATCAAAAGCACTACATAAGTTATCTCGCTCATACAACGGCACACCACAATTGACGCAAGTATCCCCAATTTTGTGTTTTGCGTTCTTCGGCCAAGTTTATCTTGAGCGTGGCTGGAGGGATGAAGGATACCTTTCACACTTCACGAGATACAAAATAGAATTTGTGGTTAAAAAATATTCTAAATCAGTGAAATCGATGGTTGCAAAAGGTTTTATCAGATGTATAATTTATTTTATGAATGGAAATTGCATAATTTGTTCTGCGATTAAAGCTGCTGTCAGCCTTAGCCTGCTGCTATTGCGCCGTCAGGCGCAATAACACTTCCCACAACGAAAATCTCACATAAATTTTGTTTTTAACCACGGATTGCACAGATTACACAGTAAAAAAATAATTCGTGGCAATTTGACCCTGTTTAGGGCATAATTAGCTACAATCGGTATAAAATTTTGGAGAAAAAGCAGATGTCCAAAGAAAAAGTTCAAATCTTCGACACAACTTTACGCGACGGCGAGCAGGCAGCCGGGACCCGCTTGGGAGCAAGAGAGAAGCTGGAAATCGCCCGGCAGTTAGTTCGGCTGAACGTCGATATAATAGAGGCGGGATTCCCGGCCTCCTCACCCGAAGATTTCGAGGCTGTGCGTTTGATATCCGAACAGATTGAAGGGCCTGTCATTTGCGGCCTAACGCGGGCCATAAAGGACGATATCGAAATTTGTCAAAAGGCCCTGAAAAAAGCCAAACGCTCGCGTATCCATACCGGTATCGGCGTATCAGAGATTCACATCGCAGGCAAATTCGCAGATGACAAATACGGCAAGACAATGGGCGAAAAGCAGGCCACTATCCTGAAGATGGCTGTCGAGGCGGTCAGGCACACCAGGCGATATACCGATGATGTCGAGTTTTACGCCGAAGATTCCGGTCGGGCCGACCGGGCCTTTCTTTACGAGATTCTTGAGGCTGTAATTGACGCCGGCGCCACCGTTGTCAACATCCCTGACACCACAGGTTATTCAATGCCTGAACAGTACGGTGCTCTCATTCGGGACATTCGAGCCAACGTGCCGAACATTGCAAAGGCGACAATCAGCGTGCATTGCCACGACGATTTGGGAATGGCTGTTGCGAATTCGCTGGCGGGCGTAAAGAACGGAGCAAGACAGGTAGAAGGGACTATCAACGGCGTAGGTGAGCGGGCCGGCAATGCCGCCATTGAAGAGATAGTTATGGCAATCCATACGCGTAGCGACTTCTTTGAGGAGATCGAGACAAACATTAACACCCGCGAGTTCTATCGAACTAGCAGAATGGTTGCTGATATGTTAGGAATGCCCGTTCCCGCCAATAAAGCGGTTGTGGGACGCAATGCCTTTGCACACAGCTCCGGCATTCACGTGGATGGGTTTTTGAAAAAGCGGGAGACCTATGAGATTATGAGGCCCGAGACTATCGGAATCGACCAGAGCCGGGTTGTTCTGACGGCTCGTACGGGACGTCATGGCCTTAAACATCGCCTCGAAGAGATGGGATATACATTATCTAAAACAGAGCTGGATAAGACATACGAACGATTTCTGGCCGTTGCTGATAAGAAAAAAGAGGTCTTTGACGAAGACCTCGCAGCCATAATCAGCGACGAGATTCACCTTGTAGAGCAAGTCTATGAGCTGCAGTACCTGCACGTTGCCTGTGGAACCGGCACGCTGCCGACCGCAAGTGTCAAGATAAAAAGCAAAGGCCAGACCACACAAGCCGCTGCCTGCGGGGACGGCCCGGTCGATGCAGCGTATGAGGCGATAAGGGAAGCAACTGGCCTGTCACCCAGGCTGGAAGACTATTCAATTAGGGCTGTTACCGGCGGCAAAGAGGCGCTCGGCGAGGCCACTGTAAGCATCAAAGACGACAGCAGAACCTTCGTAGGCCGAGGCATCTCCACGGATATAATCGAGGCCAGCGCGAAGGCATATATTGATGCTATCAACAAAATGGTCTCGGTACAGAGTAAAGGTCAGCAGCCGGAAGTAAAAATGGAACTATAGTTTAGAAATCCGAATCGCTCAGCCGGACCCCCTACAGTGGATGTAATCAACGGAGAATTAATCAAGCTATGGGTATGACAATAACCGAGAAGATTTTAGCAAGGGCAGCCGGTAAGAACAAAGTTTTGCCGGGCGAGCTTATCGATGCGAAGATTGACATCGTTTTGTGTGTTGATGTTACAACGCCGCCTGCCATCTCAATGCTCGAGGAAAAAGGTATCGATAAGGTGTTTGATAGGGAAAGAATCGTTGTAACTCCGGACCATTTTCAGCCGGCCAAGGACATCAAAAGCGCCGAGCTCCACAAACGGCTCGACAACTGGGCAAAGCGGCACAAGATAAAATACTATTACAAGCTCGGAAGGGCCGGCGTATGTCACGCGCTGCTGCCGGAGCAGGGACATATTCGGCCGGGCGAAGTTATTGTCGGACCCGACTCGCATACGTGCACATACGGGGCGTTTGCGGCATTCAGCACCGGTATCGGCTCAACAGATGCAGCGGCAGCAATTGCTACTGGACGGCTCTGGTTCAAGGTGCCGGCCTCGCTGAAGTTTGTCCTCAAAGGCTCACTCGGCCCCGGCGTTTATAGCAAAGATGTTATCCTTGCGATTATTGCAAGAATCGGTACGGATGGGGCGCTTTATAAGGCGATGGAGTTTGTTGGGCCGGCCCTTGCCGATATGTCGATGGAAGCGAGAATGACCATAACGAATATGGCCATCGAGGCTGGTGCGAAAAACGGCATAATGGCCTTCGATGATGTGACAAAGAAATATCTCGATGAGCATCTTTCTGCGTCATTGCGAGGGAGCAGGGCGACCGAAGCAATCTCAACCACCCGTAAGTTGGAGATTGCCACGCCCGCCTCCGGCGGGCTCGCAATAACGGGTCGATATACCGTGTTTGAATCTGATGAAGATGCTGAGTATGTTGGCATTGAAGAGTTTGACTGCTCTGCTATTGAGCCGATGGTTGCTCTTCCGCATCTGCCGAGCGGCGGTGTGCCCATCGGCGAGTGTGCCGGCAAAGAAATGGACCAGGCGTACATCGGGAGCTGTACGAACGGGCGAATCGAGGATTTGCGAATCGCAGCAAAAATCCTTAAAGGGAAACAGGTCGCAATCCGCACGATAATTGTGCCGGCGACACCGACCATCTGGAAGCAGGCAAAAGATGAAGGGCTGTTCGATATATTCTATGATGCTGGCTGTGTAATCGCCGCACCGACCTGCGGGGCGTGTCTGGGAGGCTTTATGGGCGTCCTGGCCGCCGGCGAAAAATGCGTCAGCACAACCAACAGAAATTTCGTCGGTAGAATGGGACATCCGGAGAGCGAAGTCTATTTGGCCAGCCCGGCAACTGCGGCAGCAAGCGCGATAGAAGGGAAACTTGCCGACTGCAGGAAATACATGCGGTCGAAATTCTAAATCCGAAGCACGAAATAGTAAGCAGTTAATTAGCGAATTAGTTAATTAGAGATTGGTTAATAGGATATCGGTTTACCCGGAAATCAGGTTGTAGGATATCAGCAATCAGGATATCAGGATTAGCAAGCAGAAAATAAGGGAAAAACAAATTTATTCTGATAACCACTGGCAAACTAAATATCTTGTTTTGAATTTTAAGAAAAAACGAGGTGAGCGATGGCTAAAGCACATGTGTATAAACGCGACCATATAAACACGGATGAGATTATACCGGCAAGGTATCTGAATACCGATGATGAAATGGAATTAGCAAGCCATTGTCTGGAGGATTTGGACAAGGATTTCGTCAATAAGGTCAAAGAAGGTGATGTGATTGTGGCCGGCGAGAATTTCGGCTGCGGCTCATCCAGAGAGCACGCCGTCTGGGCCATTCGCGGGGCGAAGGTCCAGACGGTTATTGCAAAATCATTCGCGAGGATATTCTATCGCAATGCCATTAACAACGGCTTTTATATTATCGAATCGCCGGATGCGCTCGATAAAATCAATGACGGCGATGAGCTGCAAATTGATTACAAAGCCGGCTTGATTAAAAATAAAACAGCCGGTATTGAGATTGGCTTTAGGCCGCTACCTGACTTTGCGCTGGAAATTATTAAGGCCGGCGGCCTTATAAACAAATTGGCCCAAAAAGAACGTTAAGGATATCTGCGGGAGGTCTTAAACGATGAGCCCTAAGCAAAATCCAGATGATAATATTACGCCCAGCCAACTCGAAGGTGTTCAGCGGAGTATTACTAACAGACTCAAATACCTTCAAAAGAAAGTACGCCAAGACGACAGAGAGATTATCCGTGAGCTGATACAATTAACGCGTGAGAACTTATACAGAAAGGCCCAGGCCCTCTGTGGGGAAAGAGATTCCTACAAAGACAAATTCCAGGCTATATGCAAGATCCTGGGTAAGTAGAATATTATGTAGTGCTGCTAATCTTGATTCGATTAGATTAGTGGGGTGCGATAAATCGCACCAATTCTGGGGGAATAGTCGGAGCCAGGCGGGGCAGGCATACAAGAATGTTGAAATTTTATGTCCGGTAGAATAGATTATTAGGCAAAAAATCCGCCAGAAAGACGGCGGATAAATCCGCCAAATGAGCGGCGGATAAATGTTGTATATTATTTATGTTAGGATAAAATAAATCTATGAAAATGATGAAAAAGAAAGCCCTTCCCTTAATTACATGCCTGCTTTTGCTTACGGGATGTGGTACGGTGAATGTCGCGATGAAACCTCATACTGCATTTACTAAAAACTCGACAATCACGATTGTCGTACAAAACACCGACCAACTTGGTGTTCAAGGAAAGATTGAGCACCTCCTTCTGGAGCGAGGTTTCGAAGTCCTTTCTGAAGCCGTCACTCAGGATAAGGTAAAACTTCAGTCAGAGTCGGAGACTGGTATTGCGGCAAAAAGCATGAAGGAATCGGGTGAGTCCGCCGCCGCAGTAATCGGAAAAAGTCGGTCAGAGCAATCCTTGAGCAGGGTAACAGAAATAAAATCATCTTATATTCTTCGATTTCGGTACCATGCGTACTATGATGTTTTCTATTGGGCATTCACCACCTTTAATGCAACGGTAGTTAATTTAGCTAGTGGAGAGGTTGTCGCTTCCGTAAATTTCAGTGGCGATAGGTCAGTAGATAGCGTCTTAGAAGAATTCGCAAATAAGCTTGCAACAATGGCAAAAAGTGAAAATTAGTGGACCAAAAACAACATCAAGCGGACGCCTCAAAAAAACGCGGCGCTGCTTAAGTCTGATGTTATGCACGAAAGAATTGTAATAAAATGGTAAAAATAAATATAGCATGGAATGGAATAAGAACAGTCCTTGAAAATAACTTCTCATTTAACGCAATAAAGGAAATTATTGGATTAGCTGGGTTTGATCTTACAAGTCTATCACATATAGTGCAGAGATCAGGTGGTGGAGCAAGCAAAGGTCAGCTAATGACAGGCGTAGACAAAGGATTAGGGCTTTTATCAGATGATGAAAAGCAACATTTCCTCAATCTTGTTGTAGAAGAGATTGCGAATCGTAATTCCGATTTATTACAAGATCTTGAAAGATACCTTTCTAGATTAGGGTGGCAAATAATCGATGGTTTAGTAATTCCTATCGACATTCTTGATATATCTGATATACCAAATTTACCTGATCAGGCAAGGGACGATTTGATAAAAGCCTCAACCCGTATTAGAGATGGTGATTTAAGTGGTGCCGTTTCATCTGCATGTAGTGCTGTTGATAGTGTTACATCGTCAATATATCAAAAACACGGATTAGGAGATGCCTGTAAAGCATCTTTTCAAGAAAGGTGTAAGGTGGTAATTAGAGCAACCGGAATTCTTGATGAAATTTGTGATCAACTTTCAGATTTAGGATGGAATGAAGATCAGCTCACTCCATTCTCTAAGAATTTAGAAGGTGCTTTAAACCAAGCCGCTTATGTGTTGCAGACCTTGCGAGCAAGTATGTCAGATGTTCATGGCACAAAGCCTGTCCTTCGCCCTCTTGTTTTTGATAGCATTAAATGGGCACAGATATTAGTTCGAGTAATGACTAAACAATAAAAGAATCAAAGAACAATATGTTTCACTCGGAAAGAAAAAGTGACAGCTTTTTCTTTCCGGTCAACTCTTCATTATGCATTTAGTTGTACTTGGCTTTCCCCCGTTAGGCGTCCTCCGTAAGGAGTCCATAGGACTTAAGACTGCCATTGCCGTAAGGCATACCGTGTAGATTTTCTTGATAATCAGGTGCCTGGAGAGTATAGTATTGGCAAATTAAATATTTCTACAAGGAGATTTGAAAGGGGCGATTATGGATAAATTCGAGGCAATCGGCGAAGAGCTATTATCCCTGATTGAGGAATGGGAGCCGAAACTATCGGAGCTCGGTAATGACGTTATAACAGAACGGCGTAACAGTCAAAATCGCACCATCAAGCAAATTACAGGACACATGGTGGATTCGGCCTCTAATAATACACATCGAATAGTTCACCTGCAATACCAGAAAAGCCCTCTGATATTTCCGGATTATGCAAATCTTGGGAATAATGACAGGTGGATTGCGATTCAGAACTATCAGGAGGAAAATTGGGGCGTCCTGGTTCAATTATGGAAATATTCCAACATGCACATTGTCCACGTGATAAAGAATATAAACATTGAAAAACTGGAGAATGTCTGGATATCCGCTTTGAATGAGAGAATATCGCTCGAGGCCATGGTCGTCGATTTCCCACGGCATTTCAAACTGCATCTTGACGAAATAAACGAATTAATAAACGAAGAATAAACGCGCTTAATACAATACTTACTCCATTCGACGGTCTTCAGATTCCCGCTCCTTCGGCCTTGCTCAGGACAGCGGGAACGACGAATAGGGTTAAGAATTTAGAATTGGAGGGCAAATTCCACCCTATGGCTATTTCCATTTTAACAGGTTATAGCGACATTCTTTATTTTTTGAAACATTTTTACCATCCACTTTATTCGCTTCGCTCATTCAATGGTTGCCACCCACAGATTTTCTTGAAAATAAGTTACTTGAAGAGTATAGTATTGGCAAATTAGATATTTCGACAAGGAGATTTGAAAGTGGCGAAGAGTTATAAGATAGCAGTGATACCCGGTGACGGGACCGGGCCGGAGGTGATTGATGAGGCGGTGAAGGTATTGAAGGTGGCTGCGGAAAAGTTCCAGTTCAAGGTTGCCTTAACGAATTTCGATTTCGGCGGTGAAAGATACAAAAGGACGGGCGAAACCCTGCCCGACAGCGCAGTCGAAGAGCTTCGCAAATTCGATGCAATACTGTTAGGTGCAATCGGGCACCCGGATGTGGCGCCGGGGATATTGGAAAAAGGGATACTTCTTAAGCTGCGCTTTGAGCTGGACCAGTATATAAATCTGCGTCCGGTTAAGCTTTATCCGGGCGTAGAGACGCCATTAAAAAACAAAGGGCCTGACGATATAGATTTTGTCGTCGTTCGTGAAAACACCGGCGACCTCTACACGGGTACGGGCGGTTTTACAATGAAAGGGACGCCGAATGAAGTGGCGGTGCAGTCGGCTGTTTATAATCGTTTCCAGGTTGACCGCTGTTTGAAATACGCATTCGAATACGCACGCAAATACGGCAAGAAGGCTCGCGGCAAAGGTGATAATAACACCCTCGCCCTGTGCGGCAAGACCAACGTGCTGACTTATATCTACGACCTTTGGGAGCGGGCCTTCCACGAGATGGGCAAGGCCGAGTATCCCGATATAAAGAGAGAATATTATCACGTTGACGCCACCTGTATGTGGATGGTCAAGAACCCCGAATGGTTCGATGTTATCGTAACCGGCAATATGTTCGGCGACATCATCACCGACCTCGGTGCGATAGTGCAGGGCGGTATGGGTATCGCGGCAGGCGGAAATATCAATCCCGAAGGTGTCAGTATGTTCGAGCCAATCGGCGGCAGCGCACCTAAATATACAGGCAAAGGTGTTATCAATCCCTTAGCTGCTATTTGTGCTGCGCAAATGATGCTTGAGACGTTAGGCGAAGAAAAGGCTGCCGAAAAGCTTGAAGATGCGGTGAAGTTTGTAACCGCCAATAAGCTAAAAAGCCTGCAGGCCGGGCGAATGGGCTACTCAACAAGCCAAGTCGGTGACCTTGTGGCGGAGAAAGTAGTTGAGTAAGTGGCGGTTATCCAAATGTGAAACACGAAATCCTAAATCCGAAATACGAAACAAATTCAAATGCGGTTACGCACGCTTCTGACAGGCGTGACAAAAATGCAGAATTCGAAACAAAATGTTTTGGGCATTTGAAATTTGTATTTTGATACGCCTGTTAGAAGCGTATGTATCCATATTGTTTGGGATTTCGATATTAGAAATTCGAGATTATCAGGAAGATGCCAGCTAATCTTACACCGGAATATTTTAAGGCTGAGAAGTGGTATCGTGAGGCCACGACCAACGAGGAGAAAATCCTTGCGATTGAGCGGATGCTGGCGGTGATGCCCAAACACAAGGGCACTGACCATCTCAAGGCCGATTTGCGCAGGAAACTTAGCAAGCTCAAGGATGTAGCCACACAGAAAAAGGTCGGCAAACACGTTGATATTTTCCACGTGCCGCGCAGCGGCGCCGGACAGATAGTGCTGCTCGGCACGCCGAACTGTGGCAAAAGCTCCATCTTAGCGGCGATGACAAATGCGAAGGTTAATGTAGCTGATTTTCCATTTGCGACGAGCGGCCCTGTGCCGGGGATGATGACGTTCGAGGACGTACAGATTCAACTGGTTGATATGCCCCCGATTACCACCGACTATAGTGCGCCGGGCCAGGTCGGGACATACCGTAACTGCGATTTGATTGCTATTGTCATTGACCTTTCAGCCGATGTGCGGGAGCAACTGCAGATATGTCTGGATTTTCTCGAATCGCGCAGCCTGCTTATCGACAGCGAGACACCTGCGTATGACCCACAAGGAAATGCGCTGGGGAAAAAGGCGTTCTGTATATGTACTAAATCCGATATTGCCAAACCTGATGCACTCCAGAGGCTGAGAAAATCCTGCAAATATCCTTTTGAATTTGTCGAAATTTCAACCACGACAGGTGAGGGGCTCAAAGAGTTGTCGGCAAAGTTTTTCAAACTTCTGGGGATAATCCGCATTTATGCCAAGCCGCCGGGCAAGCCCGCGGATATGACAGAACCGTTCACACTGCCGGTCGGCTCAACGATTATGGACCTGGCTATGGCTGTTCACCGCCAGTTGGCTGAGAAGCTCAGATACGCAAGAATCTGGGGCACTGGCGTCTATAACGGCCAAAACGCACAACGAAACCATGTCCTCAACGATAAGGATATTATCGAATTGCATTTCTCTTAACTTTTTACTACAATACCCTCCTTTAATAAAAAGAAGACTTTTTCAAGAAGGTGTACTTTTAATTATGGAATGCCAGAAAGAACAAAATCTACAGAATTGTAATTGCTCATATCCCGGCTGTGACAGAAAGGGGACGTGCTGTGAGTGTATAAGCTATCATTTATCGAGCAAACAACTTCCCGGCTGCTGTTTTCCGGATAACGTTGAGAAGACCTACGACCGCAGCTTCAAGGCCTTCGCGAAGGCCTGGGGATTATGAAGTGTTTTTTTTCTCACGGCTGATATAGACAACAAAAAACCAGCATATAATAGTCATTGTGCATAAAAAGGCCGAGCCTAACAAGCTTGGCCTTTTCGATAAACATTGCGAGCGCTTGGTAAGCTCAATTCTCTTTTAGTTGTTTTTCGACCGAATCGGCCAAAACAGCCGGAATAGGCTTTCACTTGGTAAATTTGTCAACCGAATCTATATTCATTGTTTCGACGTTGCCCTGGTTATCCAGCTCGAAGAAGATTGTATTTTTATTAAATTCATCCACCCACCTGCCTTTTTCATCCGGCAATTGCAGTTTAATGATTTTCTTTGCGAGCGGGTCATCCACCGCCAGGCTGCCATCTTTATAAAGCACTGTAAAATCAGCCTGCAGAGCTGCGAGTGAATACTTTCCGAGATAAGGCCTGAATTTTTCGGGGACATTATTATTTACTTTTTCGGGCCCTGATTTCCTCGGCAGGGGGATAATTTGATGTAGCTCCATTTCCACGACCTTGCCGAAGCCAAGATATTTTCGTTTAAATGTAAAATATATTTGATTCGACAATTTACAATACCATAATCCCTTGTCGTTGGCGTCATTCAGCGCCAGGACTACTTTTCCCGGAATATCAACGGCCAGACTTCCACCCTGGACAAAAACCTTTAATACGGTTTTAGTAGCGGGATTGGTATATTCACCTATGTATGCCTGGTACATCTGGGACTGGGCTTCTTCAGTTTGTCCCATTTTCATTGAACCTGCCCTGTAGTCAAGCACTTCCATTTTCTTCGGATTAAGGGCGGTAACCAAAGATTGAAACTCACCGATACGGATGTGGCCGGAATCGACATAATCAATCTCATTGGCTGTGGCATCGACAGTTATCCATCCCGCCTTGCCCATATAAATTTCGCTCCAGCCGTGCTGTCCGAAGGCGCCGCCGTAATTGGGGACGTACATACATCCCCAGACGACCCGTGCCGGTATTCCGAGCGCCCGGCAAAAGGCAGCAAGAAGAATCGAGTGGGCTCCACATTCTCCGGCTTTGAGGTCGTATGTTTTGCGGGCGGTCATTCCGCCGGGAATTGCATAACTGATATTCTCAGCCACCCACTTGCTCAGTCGGCAGGCTGCCTCCCAGGAATCCTTTGAGCCTTGAGTTATTTCCTGTGCCTTTTTGACCAGCACAGGGTCGTCCGATTCGATGAATTCCTCCGCTTCGAGATACTTTTTCACAGACTCATCTTTGCTGAAATCCGCAGGAAAAGCAGGGGCGTCCGAGCCATCATACCGCTTATGTTCAATCTCAAAGACCCCCTCGATAAGATTGTCATTTATAGTGCCTGTAAAATTCTGGCCTGGTACATTAAGACCCTCCTGGGTTACCCACAATCCTGTCGGTTCAATGGTTGCTTTGACCTTCATATAGGATATGGCTTGAACATCGGCAATCGCCACGTCAACTCTGGCAAAGAGGTTATCGTCCACGTTCGCCATCTTAATTTTGTTCACGACCGAGGGGTCGGCCAGGTAGCTCACCCTGTTACCCGGGGCGAGGGCTTTGAGCACACGTCCGGTTTCAACATCAAGCCACATTGTTGTTTTCAAACCGGTTTTGTGGTTTAGTTTGTCAAGGACCAGCGCGTTATAGCTTTTCCCTGCAATCTCCAGATTTTCCATTCCAGCTTTTGTATATGTCGATTTCTGGACCTCGGCTTCTCTAACCTCATAGATTTCATAGCTTGCCTTTTGAAGCTTGCGCTCTACAAAGTCTTTCATCAGATGGGGAAAGGACAGTGTATTCTCAAGGACGACATCCGGCGGCAGTGTAATAGTTGTTTCTCTATTGCCCGGCGTGGAGGTAAAGCGGGCGGTGTCTCCCTCAATATAAATAACAGAGCCTAATTGTGCCGGACCTTGCTTGATGTCGCTGTCGTGATAGGTAAATTTTCCGGTTGCAGGGTCGATATGATACGTCAGCTTGATTTCCGTATTGAATTCGCTCCCGAGCGCGGAGAGCATTGCAAAGACATTTTGTTTCAGTAAGGTCATATCTTTGCCGTCTTTTACCATAGGCGAAACACTAATCTCTGAGTAGCCGCACAGCACTCCGTTTATTTCAATACCGTAGTAAAGTGTCTGCGGTTCAACCTGAGCTGCTTGTGCCTGAAGGCCGCCTGAGAGCGTCGATATCAGCAGTACAAGTGCCCATATCAAACGCCGGTTCTTTAAGTCTTTCATTTCAATCTCCTTTTTTTCATTTTTACCCGCCAGACGTACGGCGGGTTAATCTCTACTTTAATTTAAAACGATTAACATGCAATTTTCTTCAAATTTTTTTGCACAGCAGCTACCGCCGGGCCTATTTGGGCAGCGAAAAGAAAGGTTTTCCTGGAAATCAAGCTGGTTTTTGTTGAAATGCCCGTTTCTGCCGATTCTGTCCCGCCAGGGGCTGGAGATGGCCGTTGATTCATCTACAATGCTCCAATCTTCTATAAACCTGAAAATTTCCAGTTTCTACGAAATAATAACGCTCGAGAGCTGGTTTTGTGTAAAAATTTTTTGAAAAGGACAAAAGCGACCAGCTTTATCTGGTATTGAATTGAAATGTTGTTTTCAAGCATATGATGTCGGTTGTCGAGGAGGTAATTTTGTATGGGTGGAGCTTTTGGCTTTCCATATAATAAAAAGTCCAAAGAGGCCTGAGCACAAATAGCCCAGAGGCACAAATCTCAGGATGAAATTTGTGCCGAAATGTTCGGCGACGGGCAGCAGAGCCATAAAAACGATATTAGCCAACGCCCAGGTGCCGCCGACCATAAAGCCCATCCGCTGTCCGAGACTCAGCCCTGCGGCCTGTCTCGACAAGGTTATCATCAATATGTAAGCGGCGATTGCGCAGAAGCCGGCACCAAACAGCAGCCATATAGCCGTTCCGCTGTTTATGAATATCAGATAAATCACCATAAAAGGAATCACAAGGAAAAGCGTGGCAATTGAACATCTCAGCTCACCCCTTTTACCGGCGATATTAGCCCATACGAATGAGCCTATGGCTCCCCCCAGACCAAACATAGTTGTAGAAAAGCCGCCGAAAGTCAGCCTAAAACCGAGCTCGTTGAGCACTGTCGGCAAAAGGTTTGCAAGAATGGTCGTAGAGACAGCGGCGGGCATTGCCATAGCCATTATGAGCCAGAAAGGCAGTCGATTTTCCTCTGTTCCGGCCTTATTTTTATTTCGCGCTCTCCGCTCAACCGCCAGGTGTATTCTCAGGAATATGACCATTACAATACCGATAACCGGACATAGGACCAGAGGATACAAACCCTGCAGGCCAAAGCGAGAGACAAGAAAGGCCGAGACTGCTCCGCCGCTTGCGTATCCGAAAAAACCGCCCGCCATAAATACGGCTGTGCTGACCGCCGGCGGAAGCCGTTTGAGCCGGTGAACCGCCCGAAGCCCTTCGGGGTGCACAATCGCAATCCCGCAGCCGCTAACTACGGCCAGCAAAATTATTAAAGAAAATGAGCCACCTTCCCTCGGCAGGGCACCCAGCAGACATATACCGGCAGCCAAAATCAGCCCAAGATGCAAAAACAACGGACTACGCTTGTCGGCGCGGATATGGCCGACCAGCGGCTGAATGCCGTTGCTGGTCATAAGCATTACAGCCAGAATAAGACCGCCCAATGACAGGCTTAAAGAAAATTCAGCCCTTATTGCAGGCAGAATTGCCGGCAGCATACTCGCGAACATATCGATGAGGAAATGAACACCCGCAAGCACCGACAGTTGCATCCAGTGAAATGTGTTGATTCTTCTATTCAAGTGTCAACCAATTGGCGCCTCAAACTTTTTGCCTGTCAGGTGCTCATACGCCTCGATGTATTTTTCACTGGTTTTGGCTCTGATGTCATCGGGCAGCTCGACGCCCGGCCCCGATTTGTCAAAGTTTATTCTCTCAAGGTAATTGCGGACAAACTGCTTATCGAAACTTTCCTGGTCTGTGCCTGGGCGGTACTTATCCGCAGGCCAGAAACGTGAGGAGTCCGGCGTCAAAACCTCGTCAATCAGAATAATCCTGCCGTCAATACGGCCCCATTCGAATTTGGTATCAGCCAGGATTATCCCTCTGCTCTCAGCATACTTGCTGGCCTTTTTGAAAATCTCCATACTCTTAACCCGCACATAGTTTGCCGCTTTGGAGCCGATGATATCCACACATTGCTGAAAGCTGATATTCTCATCGTGCGTTCCTCTCTCGGCCTTGGTTGCCGGGGTGAATATCAATTCCGGCAGCTTTTGGCACTGTTTCAGCCCGGGCGGCAGCTTCTGGCCGCAGACGGTTCCGCTGTCCTTGTATTCTTTCCAGCCGGAGCCTGCCAAATACCCCCGCACAACACATTCAATCGGCAGGACTTCAACCTTTTTAACCAGCATACTTCGCCCGGCCAACTGCTCGGGATGATTGCAAAACGGCTCAGGGAAACTCGCCACGTTATCGCTTATTAAATGGTGCTCTACATCCCGGCTTAAAAAGTCGAACCAGAACCGTGAAATCTGCGTCAGGATAATTCCTTTATAGGGTATGCCGTTAGACATAACCACATCAAAAGCGCTTATTCTGTCGGTCGCAACTATCAGCAGCTTATCGCCCAGGTCGTATATGTCGCGAACCTTGCCTCGATTCGGCTGCCTTGCAGCTATATTGGTCTGCAAAACCGTCTCCATAAAAATACCTTTCAATTTGTAGTTCGCAGCGGTCCACAGGACGCCTTATGGCGGAATAGTCAATTATCAATAATCAGCAACGAATAATCAATCACTTTTTCGATTAACTGCTTTTGCTCCACAATGTCCCGACCTTTAATAAAAATTCCTGCTGCATATTCCAAAATAGCCTGCTTTAGGTATAATACAGCCTGAATCGACAATAGTCAAAAGGAGTAAAATAATATGCCAACCGTAAAAGATGTGATTGTCAAAAAGCCGACCGAGCAGGAGAAGGCGGCCTGCAAGAGCTGGCCCATCTGGAAATGCGAACCCAGCACCTTCGATTGGGCATATACGGAAAAAGAAACCTGCCTTTTGCTCGAAGGCAAAGTAACGGTTACAGACGGCAAGAATTCGGTAAGTTTCGGCTCCGGCGACCTCGTGGTCTTTCCCGAAGACCTCGAATGCACCTGGAACGTCCACGAAGCCGTAAAAAAACACTACAACTTCGGCTGATTTTGTCTTTGGCCGAGTATTGACCAAGCAACGGGAACTTTTTATACAGGAAGGATTTCACACCATGTAGGGTCTGATATTTTGCGCCACTTTACTATATCGATTCATTCTCCTACAGCCCGGCATATATCTGTTATCCCATAATTAGTGCCATTCATCGCACTCTTTACAATTGTAGAGATTGAAAGAAAAAATTAAAAAATTTTTAATTTTTGCATCCCGTTTTTAATTCGTAAAAATGCAAGTTCTACCCTCAGTTCAATTTCGATTCATTCTTCCGGCGGACCATCTGATTGCTCGTGCGATTAGCCGGCGATAGTTTGGGTTTTGAAAAGCGGCGGAATCGTGGCCGAGCTGGATAGTGCAGACCTTGGCCTTGCCGTATTTTCTCGTCCAGGCAATGGTTTTGTCACTATCCGGATGGTCTGTAGTCAGGAGCACTCTATTGTTCTTTTCAAAGCCGCAGTACTTATATCCCTCATCGTGTATTTGGAAATCGCTCATACCCCGCGTAATCGGATGTGAGGTATCCGCAATGCGCACGTTCATATCAATATCGTGCTTATATGTGCTGGCGCGGTTTTCTTGCGTCTCTTTTAAGTAGTATTCGGCGCCGATGATTTTGCGATATTCGGGCCAGTCCTGGAACGCTCCCATCGTATGGTGAAGCGCCACAAGCCCCACGTCCTGGTTTAAGAGCTTGATGAAGTTCTCCTGTCGTTTGGGCGATATTTCCTGCGTCATATTGTAGAGCACTATTACATCGTAATCCCAGCCGCTTATATCCTCGAATATTTCGCTGTGGTCTTTCTGCTCGGCCTCGACGTACTCAATATCAATATTTCCCTTGAACAGCGAAAAGAACGGGTCGTGCTCGAAGCCGTGCCCGCCGGTGATTACGACAGCTTTGATTGGTTTTTCCGGCTTTGCAGGCAGCGGTTTGACCATTATGTTCTTGTAATAAATGACGCTTTTCGGGTCGTGTCCCTGCAGGGCGAATGTCCCGCTGGAGATTTTGCGGCCCGGAAAATTCGGATAGTTTACATCTTCCGGCTCAACGTAGTCAACGGTGGTCTGGCCGTTGACCTTAATGATAATTCTTTTGCCCTGCACGATGATATGCTCGGTGAACCACTCGTTATCCTTAACGCCTTCGCGGACATCCTGAACCGCATAGAGCCCGCCGGTTTTTCTCCAGTCGCTGTGAGTGTTATTGACCTGGACCTCGTAGCCCTTGTCCGGCCAGCCTGTTTCCTGATACTCGGTGTGGAAGTATATGCCGGAGTTGGAGCCGGGCCTGGTCATTATGTCAGCCTTGAGCTCGAAATTCTTAAAGTCTGCGTTCTCAACCGGCCTGACATAGAAAAGATGGCTGCGTGGGCCATCGACAACTATCATTCCATCGCGAACGCTGAAGGTATCTTTATTCTCGCTGGCTTTCCATCCGTTGAGGGTCTTGCCGTCAAAAAGGCTTATCCATCCTGTTGTTTCGGAATACTGTTTCTGAACTGTTTGACAGCCTGCGAAAATAATGCACGCACACATCAGCAGTGGGACTGACCTTCTTTCCATTTGACTTTTCTCCTTAATCGTTTTGTAAAGTTTGCACTCTGCAGGATGCCTTTCGGCAGAAACCAAACACGACGGTCAATAATCAATTTCAAAGCGTCCAGGGGCTTCGCATCGGGCGGGTGAGCCGGCGATTGGCCGACTCGTTGTTGACGAAACTTTCGGTTTTCGGGTCCCATTTAAGTTTCTGCTCGAGCCTTATGGCGATGTCACTGATTTGACAAATTATGTCGGCCTGCACAGCCGCATCAATGGGACATATCGTATCGGCCCGGCTTTTGACGCAGTCCAACAGGTTCCTTATGTGGTTGCTGCTCTTATAAAGGTGAATTTCGTTCGGCCCAAACTCGGTGGTCAGCAGGCTTTTGGGATGAGCGTTAATTCCGGAGCGGTCAACGTGCACCCAGCCTTCGGTGCCCTCGAAGGCCGTTCCGTGGGAGGTCGTTCGTCCATAGCGTTTCTTCCATTCTTCCGGAAAAGGGTCGCCGGTAAAGTTCATCGTTACGCCGCTGTCATATTTGCAGACAATATTCCAGTTCATAGCCGTATCGCATACCCCTTCGGTCGGCCAGACGCCTTTGCCTTCGATTTCCAGCGGGCAGGTGACTTTATCGCCGCCGCCCCACAAAGCGATGTCCAGCGGATGCACACCCCAGCCTGCGATGAATCCGAGGGCATAGTCGGAAATGAACCACCATAGCGCATTAGAGCAGCGGTCTTTGGTGTAAGGCGTATAAGGGGCCGGCCCCAGCCACATATCATAATCAAGCCATTCCGGCACAGGCACGGGTTCGGGCGAGCCGCCCTGGCTGCTGCCGGGAGACCAGACATTTATGGTGTGCAGTTTTCCAATTCGGCCGTTCAGCACCAGCTCGCAGGCAAAACGGAAATCACGGCTTGAACGCTGCTGTGTCCCGAACTGAAAGACCCTTCCGTGGCGGTGCACCGCGGTACGCAGCGCCTGGCCCTGGGCCAGACTGAGCCCCATCGGTTTTTCCAGATACACGTCCTTTCCCGCCCTGACTGCCGCCAGCGCTATCAGCACATGCCAGTGGTCCGGCGTAGCAGCGAGGACAACATCAATGTCATCGCGTCCAATCAAATTGCGAAAGTCATTGTAAGCTGAGCAGCCGGTATTTCCGTAGTGCTTATTCACGAGCTCCTGGGCCGCCTGGAGAACGTTGCTTTTAACGTCACAAACTGCCACTACCTGGGCGTCCTTTTGGGCCAGAAAGTTGCTCATCACGGCGGTTCCCTGAGGCCCAACGCCGATGCAGCCGACCGTGATTCGGTTACTCGCTGTGACGCTGCCAGCTTTGCCCAGAGCCGAGGACGAGACGACGTACGGAAAGCTCACCGCTCCGACAGCCGTCCCTGTAGCTTGTTTTAGAAACTTACGACGTGAAATTTTATTAACGGTTCGCATAATCCAGCTCCTTCCTTTTACTACCTTTATTTATCCGCAGTCCACAGGATGCCTTTCGGCATCGGCAACCTGTTCGACGAAAAACAAAATGGACGCTAAAGTGTAAACAAACGGACGGCTTTCGTCAAACCCAAATCTCCCATTGCAGCGAACTCTAAAGCAGAAACTTATTGTTATTTTTTTTGGGGGTCTTTTTAACTGGAGTGAAACAGGTAAAGGAAATAAGGATTAAGACCGAGCCGGCTACAAAAAGTGTCATTCGCCTGCGAGGCTCGCTGCACCGCGTGAGCCAATCTGGCAGCATCGGCCCGGCGGATTGGTTGTTCGGGTCTTCCGTCAACGCTTTATGAGCGGCGGCCAACTGCTCGGCTGTTGCTCTCGGGTAAACAGCATTTGCATCTTCAGGCTCAGTGCCGAGTGTAGCCGGGGCGAGGCGCTTAACAAGATTGGGGTCTTTTTCCAACTGCTCCAGCAATACGTCGTAGTCGGTATTGAGGGCTTTGAGCCGATTCACGGATTGCTGCGTTATCCTTAACAGTTGCCTGTTGCGATAGTATTGGACCAAATCATCACAAAGTATAGAAATGCCCAGCGAAGACGCACCAATGCTGAAAAAGATGACAAACAAAATCGTCCGGATAACGTTTCGCCCTTGCATAGTGTTTAAGTGCGTAAAAAGGGATTCTTCGCTTGGCTCAGAATGGCAAGTTGTGTTATCTCTTTGTCAGAATGTTGTTTACTCCAGTATTTGGTTTAAACTTGCTCACTTTGATTATTTAAACATAACATCTGCGTATTGCCCGGCCAGGCCACGGTAGTCGCTTATCCTGAGAAATATCTTATTTATACAGAATAAACCGGTAGTTGTTCTCTAAGCAGTTCGTATATTTTTTTATTCTCTTTGATTACTTCTTGAGAGACTTTGATAAAGTGTGATTTCAGTTCCTCGAAGTCCATAGTCTTAAGTGCCGCCAAATCTTTCTTATCGCCGTTCTTTGCATTTGCCGCGGCAAACTTGGCCATGGTCTCGCCAGCCATTTCCCGGATAAGCTGCCAGAGCTCCTTGCCCTGGCTTGCTGCGATTGACCGGCCAAGAGCCAGTGACATCGATAGAATCGCATTCATACCGAGGACGCCTTTTCTCTGCATTACTTTAATCTTGTCCTCGGTTGATGCCCTATCGGAGAGCAAACCTACAGCCACTGCCTGGTCGTGCTCCAGACGCAGCAGCTCTCTGTCCACCTCGAGCAGGCTGCCAAGCTGGGCAAGCCTCCTGCCGGTAAATGCCTTGGCAAGAACTGTTTCTATGTGCCTTACCGCTTCCATACAACCCTTACCGTCATAGCGTCTGGCCAATCTCCATCGATTCAGCAGATTTCGGTCATCCTTGGCCTTGATGGCGGCATAATCCAGCCCCTTCTTGAAGCGATATGTGCCGTCTCCGGCATCGCTAAACATATCAGGATACTTCTTGGTCAGTTCACCGGGGGCGATGATACTATCGACGTAATGGATGGCCTCATCCACGCCGGCTGATGTCCCCAGGGGCGTTGAGCCTTTGAAACGGATGGTTCCTGATTTGCCCAGGAACAGGGTTGCCGCCGCAGATGGAATGCCTGCATTGGTTGCCTCCTCGGTTCCATTAACGGCTTCAATTGCCAGCATCCGCATCAGTAAGCCGGCAATATCGATTTCCGCTGCGTCCGGCATAACCGCCACGTCTTCTTTGCCCGTCAATATACGAACCAGCTCTTTGACGTTTTCTTCTATCTCTTTCCTTTCTTTGTCGGTGGTTTCCCGCTGCGAGGCTTTCGCCAGCGCCAGTATCTCCATAACCCGTCCGTACTTCTGCAGTCTCTCGGTATTGGCTCCACCGCCCGCCTTCATCCCCAAGGCGTTCATAGCGGTCGAGATTTCCGCCTCAAATGGGTCATTCGGTGATTTCGAGCGGTGGGACACTACAAGTTGTGAGCCGTAGGCAAGAGCCGTCAGCATGGCAAGTACCGTCTCCGACAAGGTCCCAATCTGGTTGGCCTTGATAAGCGCTGTGTTAATTTCGCCGTTCCTTGCGCAGCTCTCGATATTTTCATCCTTCGTTGTAACAAGGTCGTCACCGATGATGAAAATCTTGTCTCCCAGCTCCTTCATCAGGTTTTTCCAGCCCTGATGGTCGAGCTCACCGAAGCCGTCCTCGATGGACAGAACCGGCACACCGTGCTCCATAGCTTCTTTGTATAGCTCCAGAATCTCATCACGGCTCATATCAACCTTGCTTTTGTCTCTCCAGAACCGGTACATCCCGACCGAGTCCTTCTGTCCGGTCTCCTGACGATAGGCGTTTTCAAGCTCCGAAGCGGCCGGGTCCAGCGCAATTGCCACGTCCACGCCGGGCACGTACTCGCAATCCAGAATGGCCTGCTTCATCAAACGCCACATTCTCTGCTCCGGCACCCTGTCGCCCTCTTCTTTATCTATGTAAGGAGCCAAACCGCCCTCAAGGCCTATACCCATAACCTTTGCGCCCGGCGCCGACTCGATGATTTCCTTGAGACGATATTGGAGTTTCACCGTCATTTCCTGTGCCTCTTCGTATGTCTTGGCCGACAGTGGAATGAACATGCTCTCCTGCATGCTGATGTTGCTCTCGGGATATTCTTTCTCGGTGTGGCGTCCACCCATGGCACAATTTCTGAATTGCCATGGGGCAGTGACCTTAGTCCCGTCTTTGAGAGTTATCATTTGCATCCTGGTGTCAAGCAGCTTCTGCTTGAGCTTTTCTACCTGGTAGAACCAGCTTTCCTGCGAGACAGCCTCTGCGGCTCTGGCTGCCTGCTCGGCGGCAAGCTTCTCTCTCATTCGGAACTCTCTTAGCTTGCCGGGGTCTGCCAGCAGCCTGTCCAGCAGGCCGACGCAGCCCGGGGCGAGGAAGAATCGGCCTATGTAAATGAGGATGTCTATATTTGCGGCCAGCCCTACGCCTATGCCTATGGCGGCAATCGGCAAAAATATCAAAGCCAGATACCCGCTCCAGACCGGTGCTGCAGCGGCTACGGCCAGATTGTACGGAGCATCGGGGGCAAAGTTGCCGCCTTCCTTCTTGACGCCGTAGAACCTGCCCCATGGTATCAGCAGGAACATCTTCGCATACCATCCGAATTTACCTCCTCCGCCTTTAACAACCGCGTCCGCCTTATCCTGAGAGTCTTTGTTCAAAGCAGTCAGCTTGACGGCTGACAGAAAGTGTCCCATCTCGTGGATGGCGATGCCAATGTGCCAGGATAGATACAATATAGCCAAAGAAACAATGGTTTCCCAGCTTGCGAACATAAAACGCAGCGTCTGGAGCTTGTTCTCAACGTCCGCCGGAACACTCAATACCGAGGAAATAAATGCGGCGTGGAAGGAAACCAGCTTGTGATTTGCAATTACCCAGCCGCGCTCTAAATATCCCGCAGCTTTAACCTTAGCAGTTTTCAGCGGGCTTGCTAATCTATCCTCTATTTTGTTCAATTTCATTTTTGTTCTTGCAACTTTGTCCATTCTGGGTTTTCCTTTTTTTGTCTGTTTTTTTATGATTTCCTATTGCAACGGACTTTACAAAATCCGACAAACTTTTACCTGTCATCCTGCACAAAATCCTGATAGCAGGGACCTGGTTATATTTGTGCAAAGCAATTCCATCATCTCAGGTTTAGGTTAAGGCCTTCGCATTTAACAGTAAATTTAAAAAATTTCAAGGCAAATCTTTTTGGTCTTAAAAGAAATAGCAAAATTGAGTAAAAATTATCGATACTTTCTAAAATCAATGCCGGAAAGACCATCGGGTGAGTTTAACGTTGAACAGCCTTTCATCTATGGCTGCATGCTCCTTTCGCAAGTTTGGTATGTTTTACTGATTCTATATTAAGAATGGGCGGAGAAAAAAATTTTCTCCACAGTTTCGGCCGGTAGCCCCGCACCAATTGTCCGGACTTAAAAGAGTTGTGCGTGGTTCTGGGTCGCAGCCTCGCAGCGTGGGTTCAATTGGTGTGGGAACAAAAAATGCCCGAAATGTTTGTACCAGCCGAACGAAATGATTATTATAACAACAGATAATTTAAGCAGTGTAACCAGCCAAAAGCTAAATGGCAAACGCCGCTAAGGTATAAACAGACACAGATTGTACTTTTTGACAAAGGGGCTGTAATGAACGACCAGAAACACGAAAATTTTGAAGATGAAATCAGCGACTTAAAGCAGGAGCTGGAACACTTCCAACAGGAAAAAGAGCGGGTCAGAGCTATCATAGGCAAAATCGGCGGAGTACCTAAGTTTCGTACAAAGCTCATTAACGCCGTTTTTGTTGTTATCATCGCAACCTCGATGGGCGTTTCGATTATCGGAGGCGAGCAACTGCGTCTGTTGATGATTGAGTTAACAATAGTGGCTCTATCGGTAAAAATAATCTATATGATACATTTACAAATGCGTGTGAATCACTTCCAATTCTGGATACTTTCATCACTCGAATGGCGCCTTAACGAAGGGATCAGGCACATAAAACAATTAAAAAAGTAGCTCTGCATCCGCTGCCTCAGATATATCAGTGGGGTCTGTTTGTACAGTGCCGGTTGGGCACGGATTTATCTGTTTTAATCACTTGGAAAACGCAGCATCTGTGTTATAAAACGCTTTTTTAAGGAATTTTTAAGAAATTTTTGAAAAATCCTGTAACTTTTTTGGCTGGGCTGCGTCTATAAAAATGAGAAACGGCATTTATAGGACGTTTCTGTGAGGCAGCTTTCGAAGGAAATCAGCCTTGGGCAAATAACTATAAAGAATAAAATCCTACTTCACCCCCCCTCCTCCTTAAAGGCCGATATCCACAGGGTCGGCCTTTTTCTATCTCCACAGATTTCGTAGGTTTTAGCCACGGATACCTGTCTGCGCGGGCACAAGTTACACAAATAACGCGGACGCCTTTTTTAAAGACGGATTTTGTAGATTTATTTATGTTAATCAGCTTGAATCTGTGTTAACCTGTGGTTATGAGAATTCCGCTGACAAAATATGGTTGGCCGCAGGTAGTTATCTTCCCCGCGGCGCTGCTTGCTATAATGATGGTCTTTCCACTTGTCTGCGCGGGCACAACAGCGTTCTTGCAGCTCTGGGCGCTCATTTCGATAGAAGTGTTGTTAGCCGTCATTTTGATATGGTCTTTGATGTTTTTCCGCGACCCTGAGCGTCGCTGTCCGAAGGATAAGGACCTGCTCTTATCACCCGCCGACGGCCAGGTTACCGACATCAGGATAGTGGAGGAAAATAACTTCATCGGCGGAGCTGCACTGCGTATCGGGGTATTTTTGGGCATTTTCGATACCCATATTAATCGCGCTCCGTGCAATGTCAAAGTTGAAAAAATCACTTATCGAAAAGGCAAATACAAGAACGCGATGAATCCGCAGTCCAGCCGGGTCAATGAGTCCAATGAGCTGGACCTGCTCAGAATCGACAATCCACAAGACAGACTGATTGTCCGGCAAATCAGCGGAGCGATTGCCCGGCGAATCGTGTGCGATAAAGTGGAGGGCAGGGAATTGGCCGGCGGTCAAAAATTCGGGATGATAAAATTCGGCTCCAGAACGGAATTATACGTGCCTCTGCGTGAAAATGCAAAGTGCCTGGTCAAGATAGGCGATAAAGTCAAAGCTGGCCTGACTCCTCTGGTGAAATATGAGATAATCGTCCCTGCCGGCAATGCCGAAAGGCATCCTGCGGATAAGTAGGGGTTGAAGTTTGCTGGTAACCTGATAACCTGATAACCTGGTATCCTATTTGTTTTAGAGCACGGCGGATGCCTTATGGAAAAGACGGGGCAGGATGAAAAAATAGAAGATAGTCAATAGTAAATCGTCAAATTAAAATGCCGAGATTAAAAACCGAACCCCTGCCGGAAACAAGCAGGGGCAAAAAGGGTCTGCTGCGGCGGGTGAGAAGACAAAGGTTAAAGTCCATTACCATCCTGCCGTCGCTGATAACTATTCTCAATGGTGTCTGTGGCTTCGCCGCCATTGTCTTCGCCGGCAAAGGTGTAAAGTTCGGCGTCGGGCTGTTTTCTTATTTTGCGATGTCAGGCTATATGATACTGCTGGCAATGATTGCCGACATGCTCGATGGCCGGCTGGCTCGAATGCACCAGAGCACTTCCAGCTTTGGAGGCCAGCTCGACAGCCTCTGCGATATTATCAGCTTCGGTGTGGCGCCGGCATTTTTGATGCTGAAAGTTCTCGAATATAGGTTGACCGGCCTGGCAGGGCTTAATCCGGTCGCTGAGACTTTTCTGGAGCGTTTCATCTGGGTGGCAGCGGCAGGATATATAAGTTGTGCGGCCATTCGATTAGCCAGGTTCAACGTGGAAAACGAGGAGGACGAATCCGCCCATATGAGCTTTATCGGCCTGCCGACGCCCGCCGCCGCAGGGGTAATTGTCAGCCTGATAATACTTCATCAGGAAACACTGCCGAGCCTGAATATAATTATTTACATCCTGCCGTTTTTGGCCCTGGTCGTATCCGTGCTGATGGTCAGCAGGATTCGGTATCCGCATATCCTCAATCAGTACCTCAAGGGAAGGAAGCCGTTTGAATACCTTATAAGGGTGCTGCTGCTCCTGGCATTTGTTATCTGGAATATACCGGCTGCTTTAGTGCTGATTTTCTGCGGCTTTGCGGCAAGCAGCTTCGTGAAATGGTTTTACTACAAAGTAATCCGCAATAAACGCAGCCTTATTCCGGCAGCAAATTCAGCTTTGACGACTGTTGACAAAGGCCAAATCGCCGACCAGGACGACATCGCTTACAGAACTTAAGACTAAAACAAGGTGCTCTAAAACAAATAGGATACCGGGTTATCAGGTTACCAGAATATAAGATTAACTTTGTTCTTTTCTGATTTCTTGATACACTGATTTCCTAATATTCTTTGTGATAGGGACTATATATAGAGGTAAAGAGAACCCGAGTGGCTTTGGCCTGTATATTACACTGTGAGTCGGACTGGCTGCATATCTCGCTGCTTGGCGCCGGATTGATTTATCTGATAATATTGCTCGACAATATCGGTAAGTCGCGCCAGAACTTCACGACCTTCTGGGCTTGCTTCCAGACCGACAATCTGCAATCCGAGAGAGGCGCTTTTGCCGTCTGCGGTTGGCAGGATATTTCTAATCTGGGCGCTGACCACTAATGGCATTTCATAAGGCATAGGTGTAAATCGCATCCCAACAAACTGACCTTTTTTGAAGTCCAGCTCTCCCGCACAAAAAGTTCTGGACGAATTGCCTTTAGCCTCCTGCCGAATAGATGCAGGGCAGACCGCCTCGTCCGGGTATGAAACTACAACCTGCGCACCGCCGGCGGAAATGTCAACGAGCCTGCCCTGGCAATAATTATGAGTGTCCTCCGCAGCATCCTGTATCTGTTTTTTTGCCTCGCGTCTGCCGCTGCGATGCCACAGTACCACCTTTACCTTCAGCGATTTGGGCACATCAACACGGTAATAGCTTCTCCTCTGGACGACTTCTATGCGGTCCGGCACAGCAAGTATTATTGTTCCGCCCCATCCCTCGTCAATCCCCAGGCTGGACGACGGCTCAAAACCAACCACAGTTGTATCAAAAACAAACTTGCCGTATTCATATTTGAATGATATGCCGACCGGCTGATTAGCCTGTATATTTACAGGGTGCTGCTTTTTCTTCGAGGTGATGCTCTCTAAATTTAGTCTGTCTCCCACAAGCTCGGTCAGCAGCACTTTCGCGACGTGCCATTTGCCTTTGGACAAATATGACATAATGGCGGGCACTTTTTTATCAATCGCGGTTTGCAGGATTTTCTCCGGCTCGTCCCCGCGCAACAGCATCACCTTATTCATATCAACCTCTCTTTAGAAAATATATATATAATTCGGCTATAAACAAAAGGCGTTTTACATTAAACTTGCCCCGTTGCAATTTCTCCCCAACGGGTGCCCTTTGGTCATAACGGGGAAAGCTTGCAAAAAATGCACTTAGCAATTACTATCAACATATATATGGACAAAACTTACGATATAAAAAAGATAGGGGCCGATAAAATAGCCCTTTTGGGACTTTTTGTTCTCTCGCTGCTCATTGCCCGTCTTATAGTCGCCTCGAAGTCTGCTATTATCCTTTCGGAGCCGATAACATTAGCTCATGCCGGTTTATCGGTATCAATGCCGACGGGCAACGGCTGGAAAACTGAAAGGCGGTGGAGATACCGCGAAAATACCTTCTCTTTAAGCAGCAGTTTTGCAATCGGCTCCAACAGACCAACCGCCTGGGCTAACTGCCGGTACTTTTTAGTTGCCGAAACCGCTACACCGCAAATGCGATTCGAGCAAAAGGCCTTTGAAGTGGAAGGCCGGATTGTAAAAATAGACCAAACAAAAACAGATACGCTCACTTTTGATTGGGCACTTATTGAAAAACCGCAGACCCCCCTCGGCTTTATTTTTGGTACCGCAAGGCTGCCGCACAATCGTCAGCTTGATATCGAAGTACACCAGATTATGAGCGATGCCGAGATGGCTGAGCGAACCTTCAAACGCATCGTAAAGACTTTGAGTTTCAAAGATAATCAGTTGCTCAAGGTCGTCACCGAAATCGAAACCCCAAAAGATAGAACCGCAACAGAGAATAGAATAAGAAAATTTCCTGAGCAGGCCGAATACATCCGCCGGCAGGCGTCCCACGTAGTGTCCCACGTAGTATCCCTTTCGGGACTTTCGGGACTTTCGGGAATGCGAACAAAAAAAATCCTGAAATACGACAAAGAGCCGGTATGAAAGACAGACAAGCCGTATGGGCTATTCACAAACCGCCCCTGCCAAAACGCATTTATTGTGTTAAAGACCGCTACCTTGTTCAGGCAGCGGCCTAAGGTTCGTAATCTGTGCCTCTTTTTGGCTTACCGGCTGGATGCCCTTTTTATATCGCCGTGCACAAAAATATTGATGAACGTCTAAAGTCGCAATATACTACTGTGCGGACCTGATAATTAGTTTTTCAAATTTTCAGGAGACCGATTATGCAGATGCGACAATTAGGCTATACCGATTTGAAACTTACTACCGTAGGCCTGGGCACCTGGGCAATGGGCGGACCTTGGCAGTTCGGCTGGGGACCGCAGGACGATGATGAGGCTATTGCCGCAATTCTGGCCGCCTTAAAGACAGGTATAAACTGGATAGATACCGCCCCTATTTATGGGCTCGGACATTCCGAGGAGCTGCTCGGGAAAGCCCTGAAGACAACAAGCCAAAAACCAATCATTGCAACAAAATGCAGCCTGCTTTGGAATGAGAAAAAAGAAAAAGTAAGCTGCCTAAAACCTCAAAGTATTCGCCGGGAATGTTACGCCAGCTTAAAAAGACTCGGTATTGAGACAATAGACCTTTATCAGATGCACTGGCCCGAGCCCGAAGAAGACATCGAGCAGGCTTGGAAAGAAATGGCCAAATTAGTGAAAGAGGGCAAGGTTCGTTATCTTGGCGTATCGAATTTTAACGTAAAGCAAATAAAACGACTCCAGAAAATTTACCCTGTTGCCTCGCTTCAGCCGCCTTACAGTATGCTCCATCGCGAGGTCGAGGATGAGCTGTTGGCCTACTGTGCTCAAAATAATATCGGCGTTGTTGCATACAGCCCTATGCAGAGAGGTCTTCTGACGGGTAAATTCAGCCGTGAAAGGCTTGCGGGTCTGCCTTTAGACGACCATCGAAGAAGAAACCCCGATTTTCACCAGCCGCAGTTTTCCGCAACATTAGAGCTTGTTGAGCAGCTTAGGCCTATTGCAGAAAGAAATGGTAAAACATTGGCCCAACTGGCTGTTAGCTGGGTTCTTCGTCGGCCTGAAGTTACAGCCGCTATTGTCGGAGCGCGCAGGCCCGAGCAGATTCTCGAAACCGCCCCTGCCTCAGACTGGAGCCTAAGCAAAGAAGATATCGAGCAGATTGAGCAGCTTTTAGCCGAACGTCAGGCAAAACTTAATACCAAATAAATAAGTAAGGATAAGAATGGCAAAAGAGAAACTACAAAGAATTGATAGCAGATATGAGATTAGTTCCCTGCTACTACCTTATTGTCGGCTGAAATACGGCGAGCTTTGGACCGATCCAGTTCATGGGCACAAAGTGGGATGTTTCGATGCGAGCAGTGAAAAAGATATTCAAAAGCTAATGCAGAATAGTGAGGCCTCTTTGGCTATTCAGGACCCCCCATACAATGTCGTGGTGGGTAACGTTAACAGCAACAGGTTAGGTCAAGTTTCATTAGAACAGTATATAGATTGGAGCAGGAAATGGATTCGCAATACATGCAACGTATTGAAAAATGACTCGAGCTTATATATTTGGTTGGGTGCTGACCAAAACGCAGAATTTCAGCCGTTCGCTGATTTCATTATCATGATGAGAGAGTTCAAAGAAGTACGTAGCCGAAGTTTCATAACCATGAGAAATCAACGTGGTTATGGCACACAAAAAAACTGGATGGCAGTTAGGCAGGAACTCCTCTACTATGTAAAAGGCGATCCAAAATTTAATGTCGATGCTGAATATACTAATATACCGAAGATTTTGAGAGGATATTATAAAAAAGTTAATGGGAAAATAACTGAAAACTTGGAGCGCAGCAAGTCAGAGAATATCAGGGCAGGGAATGTCTGGGTGGACATCCAGCAAGTATTTTACAGAATGGAGGAAAATGTATCCGGGTGTTACGCACAGAAACCTCTTAAGGCGATAGAGAGAATTATATCTGCTAGTTCAGACCCCAATGACTTGGTGATAGATTTTTTCACACACTCCGGTACTACCCTAATTGCCTGCGAAAAATTGAAAAGACGGTGCTTTACCTGCGATATAGATCCTGTGTTTGCTGAAATTAGTATACGAAGATTAGAGCATTACCGAAAAACAGATAAAGCAGGTTGGCAGTGTCAGAGTCCATTTCCTGAAGCCGACATTAGCTGGCAAACACACGGCGAGGACACAGTGCCTACAACAAAGGCTGGTACAGTCACACTGAGAACTCTGTTTGATCACTTGCCTATCGGCAAATAATGCGGAAAGCCTATGGAAAAGTTGAAAGCTGAATTAGATAAACTAATCGAGAAACTGGAACACTCGCAGGATTTCAGAGTATCTCTGGAGAATCTTGTCTCTGTCTATCCGTTTAGTGAATACGAATATATTATCTCCCACTTGCTGGCAGCTAAGAAACTCACGCTTGATGAGTATTATAACCTTAGAAATTCTTACATAGAAAGGAATCTTTATCTCTACGTATTTGAAATTTCAGCGCCAAGAGGGCTTGGAGATAAGTGGGCGTTCGGTCAACTAAAACAGCTTATACCAGAAATAAAAAAACCAAGCAAATCTTTGGATCCGAAATATTCCGGAGAATACGACTTTTGGTTAGAATGGGTGGATAGCAAGAACAAGCCTCATGGCATCCGTGCGGAGGTAAAAACGTCAAGAGCAGTTGATTTCGAAAAACCGGATGAGCCGCTTTACATCAAGGCACTCGCCTCCGACTCTAACAGACCGTTTGATATGAATTTTCAGCAGATTAAGCCAAGGTGTGCGGACGTCTTTATATGGATTGCCGTCTGGCGAGATATAATCAGATATTGGGTGTTAAACCGAGATGAGGTCCAAAATAACAAGTACTTCTCAAAAGGCCAGCATAGGGGCAATATTGGTGAAGGTCAGTTACATCTAAACCGTGATAACATATCTGAGTTTCAACGATATGAAGTAAGGCCTCCGGATATTAAAAGAGCAGTAATCCGGGCTTACAAAAGGCAAAATAAGCTAACATAAAAAATAAGCCTAAACGCAGAGAAAAAAATGGCAAAAAAAAATCGAAATCAAAAAACCGGGTATCAAATCTATGTGAGTCCTCTCGTAGAAAGAAACGCCTCAAAAGAAATGGCCGAGTTGTTCGGGGCACAAAAAAAGTTCAGTACCTGGCGCAGGCTCTGGCTTGAACTTGCAAAGGCACAAAAGAAACTTGGCCTGAATATAAAACAAAGCCAGATAAACCAGATGGCCAAACGCCTTGATAATATTGATTTCAAAAGAGCCGCACGCTACGAAAAGCAATTCCGCCACGATGTTATGGCGCATATCTATGCCTTCGCTGATGTTGCGCCAAAGGCTGAACCAATTATTCACCTCGGCGCAACAAGCTGCTATGTCGGTGACAACGCCGATTTGATAATTATGCGAGAGGCGATGCAGCTAATCGCAGTCAAGCTGGCCGTGGTAATAGCTCTTTTGAGTAAATTTGCAAAGAAGCATCGCGAACTTCCGACTTTAGCCTTTACACACTATCAGCCGGCCCAGTTGACCACCGTCGGCAAAAGGGCTGCGCTATGGTGCTATGAATTCGTGATGGACCTGCAGGAAATTGAACATCGGCTCGAAACGCTGCTGTTTAGAGGTGTCAAAGGCACCACTGGCACTCAGGCCTCTTTCCTGGAGCTTTTCGACGGCAGCCACAGCAAAGTCAAACAGCTCGATAAGCTCGTCGCCTCTGCGTTCGGCTTCAAAAAAACCTGCGCCGTTACAGGCCAGACATATCAGCGAAAAATCGATGCCCTCATCGTCAACACTTTAGCTTCAATCGCACAATCCGCACATAAGATGTGCAATGACATTCGGCTGCTTGCAAACCTCAAGGAAATTGAAGAGCCATTTGAAGAGACGCAGGTCGGCTCTTCAGCAATGCCTTATAAAAGAAATCCTATGCGCTGTGAGAGGGCGACGTCTCTGAGCAGATTGGTATTAAGCCTGGCCTCCAGCCCGCAAATGACCGCCTCCGAACAGTGGTTCGAGAGAACGCTCGATGATTCGGCCAACAGAAGGGTGGTCATTCCTGAAGCATTCCTGGCCGTGGATGGAATTCTGCAAATCCTAATTAACGTCACCGGCGGGCTTGTTGTTTATCCAAAAGTCATAGCTGCACACGTCACAGCCGAGCTGCCTTTTATGGCTACAGAGAATATCCTGATTGCGGCGGTTAAGTCCGGAGGAAACAGGCAGGAGCTGCACGAAAAAATAAGGCTGCATTCGCAAGCAGCCGCAGTCCAGGTAAAAAGATTTGGCAGGCCCAACGATTTGATTAGCCGATTGAAAGCAGATATTGCTTTTAGTAAGGTCAATTTTGAAAAAGTGTTAGACCCCAAAAATTACGTCGGCAGGGCACCGCAGCAGGTCGATGAATTCATAAGAGACATCGTAACGCCGCTCTGCAGAAAATACCGCAAAGAGCTGAATCGAAAAGTGGAGTTGAAAGTTTAGTCTGTAACCCGTGTTCCCAGGACACGAGGTACGAGTCACGAGAGACGAAAGACGAATAATGACCAGAGAAGAACTAATAAAGCGGATAAAGGAAACGGCTTATCTGGAAGGCGACTTTATCCTTCGCAGCGGCAAGCGCAGCAAATATTATCTTGACAAATATCTTTTCGAGACCTGTCCGGACATCCTCAAAGCACTCGGTTTGGAATTCACCAAACATATTACCGATGATGTTACGCTGATAGCCGGAGCCGAACTTGGCGGCGTGGCGTTAGCTGCAGCTACCGCCCTTGAAACAGGTAAAAACTGGATAATCGTTCGCCAGAGCAGAAAAAATCATGGAACATCGAGATTAATTGAAGGCAAATTAAAATCTGATGATGTTGTTCTTTTGGTTGAAGACGTCGCCACAACCGGCGGACAGGTCCTCGAGGCCGCAAAGATTATCACCGAGGCCGGTGCAACTGTTAAAAAAATCGTCTGTGTAATCGACCGCAAACAGGGAGCCGAAGAAAACATCACCCAGGCCGGCTACAAATTCGAGTCCATCCTTACAAAATACGACCTCGGCATAAAAGACACAGACTGATTTTCGTGCCGCAGAAATCGGTCCGGTTCCAGTCTGGCGGTAACATCTTTTCGAGCGGCTCTTCCATAAACCACGACCATATCCTGTAGGCAAAGCCTTGGCGAATCATTTTTTCAGCGGGGTCGTACCGGCGACAGTTAAACGAACAAGGGTAAAGCCCAGAGAAAAAATAAAAAGTAGTGAAAGTGGTTCTTTGTTTGTGGTTTTTGTATAATATCACTATCTTGCTACGGCGGGAAATTCCCGCCGAGAGCGAAAGTGTCTAATAGCGCAGGAGAATGAGTCAAAATGGCTGATAATGTGTCGCTAATAAAACTGCTTGGCAAAGAAAAGTTCGAGAGAATCGAGCGTATTTTTCGCAAGCATTTTCAGCTCGGCCTGGAGACAGGCGATATCCAGGGCAAAGAAATAAAACAGATGTGCAGTGCCGATTGTCAGCCGACGTTTTGCAGGATTGTCCAAAGCAGCCCGGTTGGCCGCAGCAGGTGTGATAAAGAGCGTCGGCGAAGCCTTGAGATAGCGATAGAGACCGGACAATCTTATATTTCGCTTTGTCATGCGGGCGTAGTGTTAGTTTGTGTGCCGATTATGGATAAGGATAAGGCCTTAGGCGGGATATTTTTCGGCAAATGCCTTTGGGAGCCCGTAACCCAAATCCTAATCAACGATGTCGAGAAACGGTTAAATGGCATTCGTGTGAATCGGAAAAAACTGACGGCGGCGATGTGCGAGCTGCCGTTTATACAGGGCCGAAAAATCTACGAGGCCGCGCAGTTCCTCTTTGACCTGCTTTACGAAGTTGCCACGTTCGACCCGCGGGTTATCAGATGGCGCCGTGAGCGTTCCGAGCAGCAGTCACAGATAGGAGAGTTTATCCAGGAGAGAAAAAAACTCGGTACCGAGTGGCACTATCCTTTGGAGAGTGAGCGGGAGCTGATGGGCAAGGTCAAAATCGGCGACAGAACTGGTGCCAAGGAGATTCTCAACTCCATACTCGGGACGATATTGTTCAAGACTATCGGGGACCTGGGAATTCTTAAGGCAAGACTGCTGGAGCTGCTGAGCATTCTGAGCCGCTCGGCTGTGGAAGGCGGAGTGAATATCGACATTATGCTCGAAAAGAATCTGACTTACGTAAATAAAGTCATGCAGATTTACAAACAGGAAGATTTGTGTGCGTGGATTAGCACAGCCTTGAACGAATTTATCGAATTGGTTTATTCTTCGCAGGATGCCCGGAAGGTAAGTCAAATCAGGCCGGCCATAAATTACATCGACGCCAATTACAATAAGCCGATAACCCTTCCAGACGTCGCTAAGGCCTCACATCTGAGCGTATCGCGGCTGGCACATATATTCAAGGAGCAGATGGGCGTTACTATCATAGATTATCTGCAAGGCGTTCGGATAGAGCGGGCAAAGCAGCTATTGTTGGCAACCGACCAGAACTGCACGGAGATTTGCTTTGAGGTAGGCTATAATAATCAGAGCTATTTTACGCGAACTTTTAAGGGGCTTGTCGGGATGACGCCGCGGCAATTCAAGACCAGGAATCAGCGAAAAGAAAAGATTTCAGCACCTTTATAGCAAGCACGGACTGACACTGATTTTTGTTCTTATGCACTTGTGAGCAGTTTTTGAACAGGCAGGAATTCTTATCTTGACAGTTTGGTAGAGCTTATCATACTATCGATGTTTGCCGGGAATGATATAGGGCAGCATCACTGAGAATTACAAATTGCCGGAATTAATATTTGTGGCAAAGCAAATTGCTATTTTGGGCTCAACGGGGTCGGTAGGCAGAAATGCACTGAGGGTAATTGATGCGCTCGGGCCACAGTACCAAGTTATTGCGCTGAGCGCTCACAGTAATGTTGAGCTGTTAGCCGAGCAAGCCGGACGCTATAAGCCTAAATTTGTTGCTGTTACGAACTCTGACTATGCAGCGCAGCTTGGAGAGTTTCTCGGTGACCTGGACGTTGAGATTTTGGCTGGGCCGGATGGTTTGGTAGAGATTGCACAGCTTCAAGAGGCGGATATTGTTCTTACTGCGGTGGTCGGTGCGGCTGGTCTGCCTGCGGCTCTTGCGGCAGCTAAATGCGGTAAGCAGCTTGCCGTCGCGAACAAAGAGCCGCTCGTTGTTGCAGGCCAGTTGCTGGTGAGCGAGGCAAAGAAAAACGGCTGTGCTATTTTGCCGGTGGATAGTGAGCATTCGGCGATTTTTCAGGCTATGCGGTCGGGCACTCGTGAAGAAGTTAACAAAATCATCCTGACTGCTTCGGGTGGGCCGTTTAGAGGAGCTACCGTTGAGGATATACAAAACGTAACGTTAGAGCAGGCGCTTGCACATCCTGTTTGGGATATGGGGCCGAAAATCACCGTTGACTCGGCAACTATGATGAATAAAGCGTTTGAAATTATCGAGGGCCATTGGCTTTTTGATATGCCGGTGGAAAAAATAGAGGTTCTGATTCACCCTGAGTCAATAGTTCACTCGCTTGTAGAATTCGTGGACGGCTCGGTTATAGCGCAGCTCGGTGAGCCTGATATGTGTCTTCCGATTCAATATGCTTTGACGTATCCGCAGCGTGTTGCAGGTATTGCCGGGCGTCTTCGGCTGGAGCAGATAAGCACACTTACGTTTGAGAAGCCCGACTTCCAGACGTTTCGTGCGCTGCCGTTGGCATACGAGGTTGCGCGAATGGGCGGCACGGCTGCGGCTGTTTTCAACGCTGCAAACGAGGCGGCCGTCGAGGAATTCTTGGCAGGCGGCATTGAATTTGTTACTATTGTAGAGCTTATCGAACATTGTCTGAATAAGCATGATGTTAAAGCCAGCGCATCCCTCGAAGAGCTTTTTGAGGCGGATGCCTGGGCCAGAAGAGAGGTTAGAGCTAAAGTGCACAAGGGCATAAGAGCATAAGTGCACAAGGGCATAAGAGCGTTCACTAAACATGGAGATTGTTGAATGTGGGTACCGAAAGATTTTTTTAATAAGCGTTTTCGTTTGATTTTGTTTGTTGTTGCTGCTTTTGTGGTGGTTGTTTTTTTAATTGCCCAAAATATCAACACTTTCGGCAATATACTGCTGACTATTTTCGGATTCGGGTCGGTTGTTCTGGTTCACGAGTTCGGTCATTTTGTTGTTGCCAAATTGTCAGACATAAAGGTAGAAGCATTTTCAATCTTTATGCCGCCGACCGTGTTTGGTGTGCAGAAAACAGAAGATGGTTTTAAGTTTCGGATACTGCCGAAGCTGTTCGCCAAGGAAGGCGACCAGTCCGGTGATGGTGCGTTGAGTTTTACTATCGGCGGCAGGGGCAAGGGGAGCGAAACGGAATATCGGCTCGGCCTTATTCCGTTTGGGGGATTTGTTAAAATGTTGGGCCAGGAGGACACCGGGCCGGTTAAGAGAAGCGATGACCCCCGTTCGTTTGCCAATAAGCCGGTTAGTATTCGTGCTGCTGTTTTAGCAGCGGGGGTGGTTTTTAACGTTGTCAGCGCCGTTATTATTTTTATGATAGTTTTTCTAATCGGCATAAATCTGACACCTGCTGTAGTCGGGGGGGTAGTACCTGATTCACCGGCGGCACATGCGGGCCTGAAGGCTGGTGATGAAATAATTGAGGTTGCAGGCAAAAATAACAATCTCGACTTTAGCAATATCGGAATAGCGGCGGCTTTGTCCGGTAAAAATGAAAAGGTTCGACTGAGAGTAAGACATGAGGACGGCTCTGAAGAAGATTTGATGCTCGTGGCAGAGCAACTACCGGGTGAGCCGATGAAAGCTTTTGGTATCTTGATTCCGACGAGTCTGACCATTGGAAGGCTTTCTGAAGAAGACGCCAATGACCTGTATTCGAAAACGGGTTTGCTTGCCGGCGACCAAATCAAATTTGTTAATGGCAAAGAGGTGCGGAGCTCTTGGGAGCTGGAAGGGGTAATTAAGAATTCTCTTGTGCCGGCGGTAACATTGTCTGTTGAACGAGCCGCAGACTCGGGCGAAGCTGAGCTGGTTAAATCGCAAATCAGACTCAATCTGATGCACGCTACCAGTTATGATATTGAGTCTGAATTCCAGCTTAGCCATATTTATTCTATTGTTCCGCGTCTGCGTATAACCGCTGTTTCAGACAGGCTTGCTTCAAGCGTTGGCGAGGTTACATTGCAGAGCGGCGATATTATTGCTGCAATCGGCGATATTGATAATCCCACTTATAGTGAGATGCGCGATGTTACTGAAAAGTACGAAGACAAAGAGCTGCCGGTCAGGGTGCTGCGTACCAATTCCGACGGCGCTGAAGAGACATTTACTATTACAGTTAAGCCACGGAAACCGGCCGGCAGTAACAGGGTTCTGATTGGAATCGGCGTTGCACTTGATGCCGAGCATCCGATTGTTGCCAGGACTATCAACGCCGAGGGCGGACCGCCAAGGCTGGAAATACCAAGCGGTGCAAGGATAACGGCGGTTGACGGGACGCCTGTCTCAACCTTTTACGATATAATCAGGGAAATCAGAAAATACAGCAGTGAGCGTATCACGATTGATTGGCGTCTCAATGAGGAGACAGCAGGCAACGTTGCTTTAGAGGTAGGCAGCGACGGAGAGTATATCACCGTTAAATCCGCTTTTGTTGAATTTATACCGTTTGAAGATTTGAAAAGGACTTACAAAGCTGGCGGCCCCGTTGATGCGGTCGTGATGGGATATAGAAAGACCGTTATGTTTACCGCACAGACCTACGTAACATTAAAGCGTCTGATTGGAGGACTTGTCAGTCCCAAGAATCTTATGGGGCCTGTCGGTATTATCACATTAAGCTATCGGATTGTTGCCGAGCAGCCGTTGGTCTATTACGTTTATTTTCTCGGTCTTATAAGCGCTGTAATTGCGGTGTTTAACTTTTTGCCTTTGCCTCCCCTTGACGGAGGGTTGATTGTGATTTTATTAGTTGAGAAGGTCAAGGGTTCGGCCTTGAGCGAACGGGCGCAGGGGGCCATAGCTTATGCCGGCTGGGCTCTTATAGGAACACTTATTCTTTACGTAACGTTTAACGATATTGTCAGGAGTTTTTTTAGTTAAGTGATTGGGATTGTGGGTTTGGGAGTAGTTAACCACGGATTTCACTGATTACGCAAATTTATTTCGACGGAAATTTCGGGCTTGGGTATTTTATAGCTGGAGGTTTGGAAGCAAGATAGCCGAAATTGAGAATAGGCACGTGCAAAACAGGCGCATGTACCAGTTTGCCATTTAGTATGGGAGTATAAATTATGCTGATGGGTCCTTATCAGATAAGTGAAGTAGATTCTTATGTAACAAGAAGTAGCCCAGGGATTTACATTCTCTCAAGGGATGGTAGAACCGCCGATTATGTGGGTAGATCAGATAAAGACGTTGCATCTCGCGTTAAACAATCTGGAAGCGAAGGATACGGATATATTTATTTTTGGTTTGAGTATGCGGCGTCCATGAGAGATGCTTTCAATAAGGAATGCGAGTACTATCACAGATATAATCCACCAGATAACAAAAATCACCCTGCTGTTCCTTTCGGAACAGATTCGAAATGTCCCGTAATAGGTTGTCCATGGTCATAAAGGAGGTAATTTTATTATGAGACTAACTAAGAAAGATTGGATTTTGCTTGTACTTAAACAAGCACCTCTAGATAGGATACACATTATGAAGGCCTTATTTATTATATGGCACAGATCAGGGAGAAATATAACCGACTATTTTGAGTTTGAACCTTATCTATACGGACCATGTAGTTTTGAAGTCTATTCTGTCTTAGGAAATTTGCAGAGCAGCGGATTTATTGATCAGCCTTTACACCCTGTACCAAGGTGGGTGAACTACTATCTCACAGAGAAAGGCAGGAAGGAAGCTGAACAAGCAACAAAAGGTGTTTCATACGCTACTCTTAGGCTTATCGAAGAAGTATCTAAGGAAACTTCACAAATGGGTTTCTTTGAATTGCTGCAGCGAGTATACACCGAGGCACCTGATTTTGCAGTCAACTCAATGTTTAGGGGACTGATAAAATGACACTTATCTTAGGTATACCCGTTAAGGAGGGAATAGTAGTCGCATCAGACGGCCAGGTTACAGTAGGTGAGGTTAAAGCGCGAGCGAAGAAGATTAAAAAATTGAATGAAAATTGTATTTGGGCTGCCGCTGGAGATTTTAGGCTCTTCGAGCGAGTGGAAGAGCGTATTGCTGACATACCCGACAAAGAAAAGCCTCTTCAAGACTTATGGCCTGTTTTACGCGAAATTGTTCCTAATTGCGTTGACGAGTTGGTTTCGCCATCCCAAGGTTCTGAACCATGCCACGCAATTTTCGTCTTCGCAGAATATAGAGATAATCCACGGATATTATATGTATTGGGAAACGGCCAGATACAATGGCAGGCCAATATAGCTTTCACTATTGGAAACGGCGGTACATTCGCCTATGCTCTCCTACATAAATACCAAGATTTGATCATAGAAAAAATTGATAGGAGATTGGCGACAGTCATTGCTTACAAAATAATAGCAGAAACTATAGAGGTTGTTTCAGTTGGAGTCGGTCCGCCCATTGATGTGTGGCAATTACCACCTGCAAAGAATCTGACGAAGGAAGAATTGACAGGTTTAGAAGAGACTTATTTGTGTCTCAGAAAAGCAGAAATTGAAATGTTTCTAAAAGGTGCAAAATCATAAATACGTTAGGTACAAACTTTCCCCAAAGCAAGCTCCTTGGAGGAGCTAATCTATGACAAAAAACCATTTATACTGCGGGGATAATTTGGAAATATTGGCTACGATGGAGAAAGAGAGCGTTGACCTTATCTATGTTGACCCGACGTTCAAGAGCAATCAAGCATACAACCTCATATTTGATGAAAGAAACGGAAGCAAGTTGAAAGCAAGAGTGGGGGCAAGATGTGGATTGTAGGTGGACGTTCCTGCTGATTGAAAAAGGAATTCGAAGATTTTGGAAATGCTGCCGGAAAAACTATCTTCGCAGGCGTATCACGAGGGTATATTCGATGTTCTGAAAGAGCAGGACGACCGGGTTTATGAGCTAATAACAAAAGAGTACGAAAGGCTGCAAAGTACACTTCAGCTTATCGCTGCGGAGAATCAGTGCTCAAGGGCGGTTTTGGCGGCTCTCGGCTCAATTGTTCAGAATAAGACGGCGGAGGGTTTTCCAGAGGCCAGGCATCACGGGGGCTGCGAGATTGTTGACCAGGTGGAAAGACTGGCTGAGGCCAGAGCCAAAGAGGCCTTCGGCGCCCAATACGCAAATGTCCAGCCGCATTCCGGCAGCCAGGCCAACCAGATTGTTCTTGCCGCGTTATTGGAGAGGGGGGACAAAGTATTGAGTTTTGGTTTAGAGCAGGGGGGACATCCATCGCACGGAGGGTCGGGCACGCTTGCCGGGAAATTTTTCAATGTAGAGAGCTATTTTGTGGATAAAACGACTTTTCTTCTGGACTATGATGCTATCAGAGAGCAGGCAGTCAGATTCAGGCCCAGGCTGATTATGTGTGGCGCCAGTGCTTACGCCAGAGAGATAGATTTTAAGAGATTCAGAGAGATTGCAGATGCCGTAGGGGCGTATCTTCTGGCGGATATTTCACATATATCAGGATTGGTGATTTCTGGTGCTCATTCTTCGCCCATAGATTATGCTCATTTTACAACGACGAGCACGTACAAGTCGGGCGGCCCGAGGGGCGGCCTGATATTAAGCGGCAAGGACTACAATGTGCAAATAAAGGTCTCGGGCAGGGATAAGCCATTATGGAAACATATTCAGGATGCGACGTTTCCGGGCGTACAGGGGACGCCTTATTTTAATCATATAGCAGCAAAAGCGGTTTTCTTTAAGGAAACACTTTCCGATGAGTACAAAGCCAGACAATTCAAAATCATAGAAAATGCAAAAAGACTGGCTGGTAATTTGCTTAATTTGGGATACGATGTGCTGACGAAGGGGACAGACAACCATATGGTTCTGATAAATACAGAGAATTTCAGAGAGACTTTGACGGGCGCTATAGCACAAAGGTGTCTCGAAGATTGCGGGATAATCGTCGATATGATAAGGCTGCCTTACGATAAGAAGCCGGCTTCGATTACCGGCGGTATCAGATTGGGCACTCCTATTGTTACGAAAAATGGGATGGGAACAACGCAGATGGGCAATATATCAGTGCTGATAAATGAGGTATTAAAGGACGTAAGAGTAATAACAAATAGTGAATACGAGATAAATGAATCCCTCAGGAACGATGTAAGAGACAAAGTGAAGCAACTGTGCAGCAGGTTTCCTATGCGTTAGCTAAAGTGCCTGAAGTGAGCTAAGGTTAAAAAACAAATAACTTTATGCACTCCAAAATTTAGGCACTTCAGGACTTTGATTTATTTGCAGTTACAGTCCAGAATAGTTGGTACATTGCGCCGATAACAGCCATAACGACTATTGTGGAAAACAATATCATTGACATTAGCAGGGCCTGTGGTTTATCCACACCGTAAATTGCGAGGAATCCCACTAATGTTACCTCTCTGACGCCGAGATTGGCCAGCGATATTGGAACTTTTCCCAGGATATATATAGCCGCGCAGAGCCACACTAATACTCCCACAGGGGCGGTTATGTTTGCCGCTTTAGCAGAGAGGAAGTATGTAAACACGCCTCCGATTAGGTTAACTATTATGGTAATAGATGCAATAGTCAGGTGGAATCCGGCGCCGGCGGTCTGAAAGATTGCAGCTTGCTCGAGTATCTCCTGAGCTTTTTGGCGGATTTTTACAGGCAAGGGCCTCAGCAGAACCCCAATAGCTTTTATGATTTTACCTCCGGCTCGGCTGTTCAGCAGGAGCAGGGAAACAAGGATTATAACCGTTATTAACATTCCGCAAACGGCAGGCAGTAACCACTGATTTTCTGTATTAGCCGTTGATAGTGATGCGGGATTGGTAATCATTAAGGCGGCAAGTCCGAATACTGTCATAACAACCATAATCGACGTCTGATTGTATAACATACTGCTGAGGACGTTTGTTGATTTTCCGGTATTTTTTTTGAGAATATACCATTTTACTCCCGTGCTGAGTATTCCTGGTATAATCATACTGTAAAATAAGGTAACTGCGCTGGCACCGAAGAGGGTTGTAACTCTTACATTGCAGGCTTGTTTTTTCAAAATAAGCTGCATCTTTATAGAGTTAATCCAGAAGATTATCACGGTCAGCACCCAGACAGCTATCAGGAGCTGCCACCTTGCTGTTTTTACAGCTTGCCGGAATTGCTCAAGGTCAATCAGGCTAAAGACCCATATCAGTAATCCGGTTGTGATTAGAAGTCTAATAAGGAGCTTGGCGAATTGTATGGTGCGAACAGTCATATCCTGTTTGGGATTAGCCGGGCTTTTCGGCAAAAATCAGCACCTTTCTTGAAAAGGTCAGTTGAATTTTGTAGAGCTTGTAAAAGACTTTGTTGTCCGGGAACAACCCGTTAAGCAGACCAAAAGGCAGGCGGGAAACCAAAGTTGAAATGATAAAACATACGGAGCCCGTCAGCGGGCCGCTCAGATAGCAGCTCTTTATATTCTCCAGGCCGGCGTTGAGCAAAAGCTGTTTGAGCCTGCGCCGGGTTGTTACATAGTTATGGGAAAAATCGCAGTTAAAGAAATTATGCCGCCAGCTCAAATAGTCAGGCGAGCATATTACGAGCTTTCCTTTCGGCTTTAGAATCTGCCTTATTTGCTGGCTTATCTGCAAGGCATCCTGCATATTGTTCATATGCTCCATAACGTTAATCATCACCACAGTATCAAAAGTTCTGTCAATCTCAGGCAGTGGTGGGACCGTTGCGCGGATAACATTAGCCCCTCTTTTTTCAAGAGATGCTGCCATTTGTTGGTTAGGTTCGACAGCAGAGTATTCGATACCTTTCTCAAGGCAAATATCGGCGAATACACCTCGTCCGGGGCCTATCTCTAAAATGTTATTGCCGGAAGTAATATCAGCGTATCTGAAGATTTTCCGGGATAAGGCTCTGACCAGCCCCATCCCCATTTTTGTAGGTTTGTCCCCTCTGCTGAAATGGTCGAAAAAGGCATTTGGCTCATTGTTTTGATTTGCCATATAGCATTTCCTTTATTCCTGCGCTGAGGCCTGTATCGGTTCTACCGGAAGAAGATTCACTGCTTTCTTGCTATTAACAGCCGCTCATCTGCGCACTTATCTTTATATTCTTTATATACATCGACGTCGTAACAGTTTTTGTAAAGCAGATAATCTTCCTTCAGGATTATTTCAAGCCCTTCGGCGCTCAAAAGCTGCTCAATCTTATCCCATTCAATATGGTCGTCTGGCCAAACATGAATGTCGCCTTCCCTTTTATATCGTGGATTTATGACCCGTTTGAGTATGTGTTTATAACCTTTTACGTCAAGTAACAGGCGAATATAATGTTTGAGATTTATTATTGGTCTGGCTTTTCTTAAAAACTCGATATATTCTTTTGGTCTTTTGTAATATGACTCGTTGACCTCATGGTCAATATAAATCACCCCGCCGGGCTTCAATACTCTGCACATTTCCTTTACTATGTGCAGATAATCAGGCACGTGGTGCAATACCGAATAAGTTGCCACCAAATCGAACTGACCTGTTGCCAAATCGGACAAATCCTTTCCGTTGACTTTCAGGGCTTTTGATAGTCCGGTTTGAGAAAAGTTCCGTTCAATCAAAGCCAGAAAATCGTCTGAAACATCTGCCGAGATGGTTCTAATGCCCGACTCTACCAGATGTCTGGTAAGATTGCCGGAGCCGCATCCATAATCGAGTGCGGTGAGCTCACCACGGGCGGATGAATTTGTCTTCAATGCCCCTATTGCCGCATTCAGAGCTTTGTGCAGCCGTTCTTGTTCGATGGGATTGAATATTTCGCTGTGTAAACGCTCATATTGGCTGGATTCCCGTCTTGTGCGGCCTCTGTTGATTCTGTTGTTGACTTTTCTTATGGACATAATTTCTCATAAATGCTTGATATTTGTTTTAGTTGCTCCCGCCCGTCGAATTTGCGGGAAAAAACTTCGGCATTTTCCACCAGACTTTCTCGCAAAGAGTTTTCCTGCAAAAGCTTTTTAATGGCCTCAGCAATATTCTCTGCGTTCAGGTTATTTAACAAAATCCCGGTTTTGTTGTGTTGCACCAGTTCAGGCAAACCCCCAACCGGCGAGGCAATAACAGGTATTTTCATTCGCATAAATTCGATAGCAGTGATACCGAAGGCCTCGCGTCTGCTTGGAATAACAGCCATATCAAACGCGCTTATCATTTCCGCCGGTTTTTCGCACAATCCGGTAAAAGAAACTCTTTCTTTCAGCCCTAATCGAAGAGCCAGCCGTTCAAGCTGCTTTCTTTGTGCTCCTTCACCGACGATAACAAAACAGTATCGCTGGTCTTTTTTACATAGAATCGCTGCGGCATTGATGAGTAAATCCGCTCCTTTGCAATGGTCAAGCCTGCCCATAAATCCGACGACTGTTTTATTTTCAGCGATTCCAAGTGTGTCCCTGGCCTTGTCCCGGTCATAAAGCATCTGGTCAAAAAGGGCGAAGTTAATAAAATTACTTACTATGTGAATGGAATCTTCCGCGAGTCCGGCTGTTTGTTTTAAGGCCGCCATTGTCGCCTGTGAATTAGCAATCCCGGCAGATGCCTTTGGGGCTAAAAGTTTCAGGAGAAACCGGTAGATAAAACCTGTGCCACCGCGAAAGATTGGGCCGTGCTCGTGAATAATGATTTTGGCGTCACAGAGAAAACCCGCGAGCAGGCTGCTTATTATCGATTTCTGCAGGTGAGCGTGGATAATGTTTATCTTGAGCTCCTTACAGAGTTTTGCAATTGCCAGGAAGGCGAAGGGGTCGTACTTGTGATATGTTAAGCTGATGAGTGTAGTTTTGATTGGCATAGGTTTGGGGTTTGTCCTGAGGGCGCAGACGATAGTTTCTATATGTTCGCTGTTGAGCTTTTCAGCTATATTTTTAACGGCGACCGGTGCTCCACCATAGCCAAGATGGTCTATTACGTGTAAGACCCTTATTTTCATTTTAGTTTTTCATAGAGGATTAGATATTTTTCGGCAACGCGGTTCCAGGCAAACTGCTCGGCCTGCCTTCTTGCCGCGACGGCCATTTGTTTGTAAATCTGCCGGTCGTCGGCTAATTTTCTTACCGCTTTAGCAATTTCTTCGGCGTTTGCATATTCCACCACAAAGCCGTTGTCGGCTATTAACTCTTCGGTGCCCTCGCAGCGGGTTGTAATTATCGGCAGGCCGGAGGCCATCGCCTCGAGCATTGCATTGCTCATCCCTTCCTGCATACTGGCACTTACGAAAATATCGTTCTGTCGGTAAACTTGCGGCATATCTTCAGCAACGATTCTACCCGTTATCTCGATAATGTTACCGAGGTTTTTTCCCGATACAATTCTTTTTAGTTTCTGCAGCATTTGTCCGCCGCCGATTATTGTGAAACGGACTTTATAGCCTGCTTTGTGCAGAATCTCGATTGCGTCTATCAGGATTTCCACTCGTTTTGTAACGGACAATCGGCCGACAGTCAGAAGTCTAAGTGTCTGTTGCTCTCTGGCGGTTTCAGCGGGGCTAAACCGCTCCAGCTCCACGCCATTTGGAATAACCTCAATTTGAACCGATGGCAGAAACTTCAGAGCACGATTTTTCAGCCCCTCGCTGGGCGCCACTAAAACGGCAGCCTTTTTCCAGATGGCAGCAAATACGGGGCCGAGGATTTTATAATCAAGCTTCAACCTTGCATGCTCTCCCGGCACGTCCGAACCCCTCAGCGAGATTATATACGGCAGCTTATCGGCGGTTCGATAACAGAGCCAGCCGGTTGGGAAACCGAAAAATGCGTGAACTAAATCATAATCATTTTCTCGCAGCAGCCTGCGGTATTGGAATTTGGCTTTGAAGAGCCATTCGATTACCTCTATCTTCCGCCAGAAGTGTAATTGTTTCTTGTGCAGGCCGACTCTGTAAATAGCGATATTGTCTGCAAAGTTTTCTTTGAAGAAACCCCGTTCTGGAGCTGACGTTAAGACATCGACCTTCAAAACACTGTTGCCGGCGTATTGTTGCAAGAGGCAACGATGAGCGTTAGCGGCTCCGCCTCCTATCGGCGGAAACTCATAATTGAGCATCAGTATCTTCATTTACAAATTCTGTTACTTACTTACCGTTTTGTGGGCGATAACATATAAATTTGTTTGCAGGGCAAGAGGCAGACGTCGAAAATTTATATACTTAAAGATATTGCTTATCTGCCCGAGTTTTTTTCTCAATTTGTTCAGGGTGAATTCGTTTACAGGGTTCATCTTGACAAATTGTGTCTCGAATCCGTGCCCGGACAGCCGCTGTCTCAATTGCCCGGGGGTATGCAATGACGGATGTGTCTGCCGCCACCTCAAAGATTTATGGTACAGTGTTTCAAAAATTGCGCTGCTGTATTTGTTCGGCGTCTGGAATAGGTAGAAACCATCCTTACGAAGGACGCGGTACACTTCGCTTATATGTCTATCCACCCGGGCAATATGCTCGAATAAATCGAAGCTCAACACAATATTGAAGGTCTCATCATCAAATTGTAATGTTTCAGCCGGCTGTACCTGAAGTTTAATATCGCCGTATTTTTTCAGTCCGTAAGCAATCGCTTCGCCTGATATATCCGTACCGGTAATATTGTATCCCTGCCCGCACAATTCGGACACGAGGCTGCCGATGCCACAGCCGATTTCCAGAATCCTGTCATTCGGCTTGAGCAAATTGGTTTGGGCGATGAATTCCAGATTCGTTTGCAGGTTGCCGCGTTGTTCTTTGCCCGCTGCAAGCTCCTTGCGCCAGCCCCGGTCATAGAGCTCCTGCTGCTTTTTCAGGTTTTCATCCATGCTTGGTTAATTAGTTATCAGGAAAGTGCCTAAAGTGAACTGAAAATTCAGGCTATCAACGTATCAGACTATCAGGTAGTGCGTATCTGGTTATCAGGCTGAATCTGTTTTTTTCCTGGTCCGGCAGAATTGCCGGATTCTACAGCCTGATTTCCTGATTCTCTGATATCCTCAGTTTGGCACTCCAAACTTACCTGTGGCACGAGTCCGGCGTTCCCGCCGGACGTGTTAGTTCACTTATTTATTTCACTTACTGCTCGCTAATTACGTCTTTTTTATTTGCGTTGGAAAAGAACATGCGGGTTGACAAACGGCTGAACAATTTTGTAATTTTTCATAACGTATTCTCTGAACGGTTTCATCACCTCGTATCGAATCGCCTCATCAGGCTCGATTTTCTCACGAAGCATATTGGCATACGTTGTATCATACTGACTGATGATTTGTGGAACAGCGGGCAGAAACCCTTTAGTTGTTTGAGGCCATAATTCCAGCGGCGGCCTGTCCCACGGGAAGTGGTCTTTGCGGCTGTCAACTATAAACTTCGGCGGCTCCTTCTCAAACGCACCCAGTATCTCATCAATTCTTTCCGAAAGCACTTCTGGTGCCAGCGTGTGCATTGTTCCTTCGAATGCTTTTGGTGCCGGGCTTAATCTCTGCGCCGCAACATATATTCCCGGAACCCAACCCCAGACATAGATTTTGTCGTTCAGTGTGGAGTTGTTTCGTATGTATTCACCGACAAGTATCCAAGGATATTTTAGGTGCCGGGAAATTTCATTCAACTTCTGTGCGTAACCTCTGTCTTTTTCCGGATTGCCGGCACGGTTGCGGTAGATGACTTCGGTATGAGGGCTCTTCTTAATGCCGAAGAATATATGCTGTGACATAATTATCATCAGCAGAAATCCGACAATTCCTGTCAGCACCCACTTGGGTTTGTATGCTGTGCTCTTTAGTTTGTTGTTGTAAATTGCTATCAGGTATCCGCCTAACATTGTGGCCGAAGCGTTCAACGGCAGATAATATTGCTCGTACGAATGTGGACTTATCCACACGAACGACATATCCAGCAGCCACCAGACGGCAAAAAGCAACACAAATCGGTCATAACTGGTTGTCGTGTAGCTTTTTGATTTTTTCAGTTCGATGGAAATTATCCTGACGACTCTGATAATAATTGACCCGAGTGCCAAAGCTATGGGCAGTATTAACAGCCGGTACCAGCGGAGTACTCTAAGCTTTGCCTGTTTAATTTGTTCGGGTTTTAATATTTGCCAGCTATTGCGAACGTAGGGGGGCAGAAATTTCATTAAAAGTCCCTGCTTGACAGGGGTGTTCTGGACTGCCTTTGGCGTTTTATGCTCGCTGCTGTCCTGAGGACCCCGGAGCGATGTAACGATGGGCCTCCAGAGGGATGAATACGGGAAGTAGTTCATCGGGGACTTTTCGGCGGCCAGCCAAAGACATATCGGACTGATGCTGATAACTGCCCCTGCCGACAGTAACAGGATATCGGCGCCTGTTTTTTTCCAGCTTCTGTGCTTGAGCAGGGGCTGTGCAATCACAAACAAGCCGACCGCACCAATTGCGGAGAAGCCGGTTTCTTTAAAAAGCGGCGCCCAGGCGACAAAAGCCCCGGCTAAGCATGCAAGCCACCATTTGCCGCCGAGCTGATATAGAACAAAACAGCTTATCCCCAGCACCATAAAGGCAATCATATGTTGTTCTTTGACATTGCCGAATTTCGAGATAAGCGGGGCTGAAAGATATGTTGAGGCGATAATTACACCCACGGCAGCGGGCAGAACACCAAACAATTTAACCATCGCAATAAACATAAGCACAAGAGCACCTGCCTGAAGGAACGTTTGCAGCAGTTTTGGTCCTGTTTCGTTAAAGCCAAACAGCCGGACGCCTAACATATTTATCAACAGTGTTCCTATCTGAGCGCTTGGCTTTTCCTCTACGCCGATTTTGGCGCCGTCGAGTATGTGTTTGGCCGAGTAAACGTATGCTCCGCTGTCGAAGGGGTCGGGAGAGTTGAACTCCAAATACTTGCCCATAGAAAAAGGGATTACAGTCAGAATTGCTATTATGATAAAAACGATAAGGTTCTTCCTGCCCTTTTGTTCGGCAGGCAGGCTTACTTTGTGTCTATGTGGCTCTCCGACAGGAGTCCTTCGGACTATTCGTTTTCTTGAGCGTCTTCCGAAGGATGCCTTGCGGCAGTGTTGTTGGAGGTGCTTACTCATTTATGCTCTCCGTTCCCCGCTTTGGCGGGGAGAAGATTTGTCGGTAGATTCGAGAATCTCTTTTATGACGTAGGTCGGGCGGTTTTGTGATTCGTGGTACGTTCGGACCAGAAGCTCGGCGAGCAGTCCCATCAGGATGAATTGAATGGTGGTGGTAATCAGAAGAGCAGTCAGGACCAGTAACGGATTTCTGTTAATGGCGAAATTGTTCGCAATTTTTTGATATATCACAAACCATCCGGAGGCAACGGCGCCGATTGCACTGGCCAGGCCCAGCCCGCCGAAGATATAGATTGGTTTGGTGGAGAAGGAGCCGAGGAACTTGACGGTGATAAGGTCCAATATTACTTTCAATGTTCTTCTCAGGCCGTATTTGGTTTTGCCGGCGGTTCTTGGTCTGTGGTTGACGGCCATTTCGGTGATTCGCGCCCCGCTCCAGCTTGCCAGTGCGGGGATAAAGCGGTGCATTTCACCGTATAGTTTTGTCTCCTCCAGGACCTCCCTTCGGTAGGCTTTCAGCGTGCAGCCGTAGTCGTGCAGCTTGACCCCTGTAATCCTTGAAATCAGCCAGTTGGCGATTTTGGATGGCAGCAATCTGGTAATGGCATTATCGTGTCTTTTTTTTCTCCATCCGCTCACCACGTCAAATCCTTCGTCGAGCTTGGCAATCATTTTGGGTATATCCGCCGGGTCGTTTTGCAGATCGGCGTCGATAGCAACGATGACTTTGCCTCGTGCGTGGACAAAGCCGGCACTAAGCGCCGCGGTTTGACCGAAGTTTTTGCGAAAGCAGATGACCCTGATTCCGGCGTCAGTCTTTTGCAGCTTAGCTAATATGTCGAAGCTCTTGTCACTGCTGCCGTCATCGACGAAGATTATTTCGTAGTCATATAAGTCCGTTAATGTTTGGGTGATTTGCTCATAAAGCGGACCGATATTATCCTGCTCGTTCAACAATGGCACAACTACTGAAATTTCGGGCTCTTGAATATTCATACTTTACTTCCTATAATGATGAATATTATAATAATAGTTAAAATATCGGCTGTAAAGCGTAACGCCAGCAGTTAAAATCGGCGGCAAACAGGCGAAATGACCAGAACCTGTCCGGCAGAAATGCCGGACCCCGGAATTTTCTTGATTTAGGATGGTCTTTTTGGTAAAATATATTAAAATGTGGGGGGTCATTAATCAACCGAGTTATAACATAACCTGATGTGGAGATAGGGAATATGAGACAGAATTGCCTTATTTTATTGTTTTTTGTTGTCGGTTGCGTATTGCTTCTGCAGTTTGGCTGTCAGGAGCAGGCTAAGCCGGCTGAAAAGCCCACGACCGCTGCTTCTCTTTTGCCAAGCAAAACGGCAGGGGCACCCGAGACAACGGTGGCTGTTCCGCCGGATAAAGCTGAAGCTGCACTCGCCGGTCTCGAAAAAGGCGGGCCAACAATTACGTTTGAAAATATAGTTTACGATTTTGGCCAAGTCGGTCTGGGAGCGAAGGATAAAGTCGCCCAGTTCAAGTTTACGAACACCGGAGATGGCTTATTGAAAATCGAAGAGGTCGAGAGATGCTGCGGCGTCGTTGCCGAGGTGGATAAGACCGAATATGCGCCGGGCGAAAGCGGGGTCTTGAAAGCAGAGTATCGAACAAGTCAACAGCCCGGCTTAGACAGGAAGATTTTATACCTCAAGAGCAATGATAAGACAAAACCGAGGGTTGCTCTGACCCTTAAAGCCGAAGTTGTGTCGAAAATTACTATTGAGCCAAAGAGATTGAAACTCTTCCTTGGGGAGGAAAATGCCGGCTGTCCGAAGATTGTAATTAGCAGTCTTGATAATCAGCCGTTTACGGTAACAGGATTCAAATCGACTGCCGACTGCATAACTGCTGATGTGGACAGCTCCGTCGAAGCGACAAAATTTATTCTTGAGCCGAAGGTCGATATGGAGAAACTGAAAGATAATCTCAAAGGGCATATCGACATAAACCTGACTCATCTGGAGGAGAAAACAGCCGAAATTCTCTTTGACGTACTTCCGAAATTTACAATTAACCCGCCGTTGCTTATCTCATTTAATGTTGAGCCGCAAAAGCCGATAATAAGGAAAGTCTGGGTGCTCAACAATTATGGTGGTAATTTTGAGATTGAGTCGGCTTCATCGAAAGATAACACGGTTAAAGTTCTGAGCCGGGAGACGATTCGCAACGGTTATCAGTTTGAGCTGGAAATAACACCGCCGCCTGCCGGGGATAACGTGAGATTTTCGGATGTGTTTGTCGTGAAGATAAAAGGCGGGGAGGAGCTTAGCGTTGTCTGTCGCGGGTTTTATGCGAAGAAATAGCTGGCCAGTTGTGAGTAGCCAACAACGAGCCGCGCAACCGCAACCGTTTTTCGTTCACGTGCCCCTGCGTCTTCCGACGCAAGTCGGGGCAGCGGATTGGTTGCGTTGTTCAGTTGCACAGCCGATATGTAGCACGAGTGGGGGGTGGATTGAAAACTAACCTGTATATAATGCGATTAGTGAGCTGCATTTTTGTATTGGCGTTTTGTGCCTCGTGTGTGGTGGATGTAACGACCGAGCCATCGGCAGAACCACTTCATAAAAGCGATGCGCTTACAGTCTTTTTTACCGGTAACGTGCTTGGGGAGCTGAAACCCTGCGGCTGTTCCGCAGGACAGCTTGGGGGGCTTGACAGGCGAGCGGCAGTGTTCAACCGTGTCCCCAAAGACAAAAGATTGATTGTCGATACAGGCTCGCTTGTGAAAAGCGACAGCGACCAGGACCTAATCAAATTCAGTATAATACTCCAGGCTTTCAAGCTTCTCGATTACGATTTAATCAGTCTGGGCGAAAAAGACATCGAAATAGGAAGAAATGCTGGACTGTTAGATGATATTGGCCCGGCTTTTAATATCATTAGTGCTCACCGCCCATCTGATATGAAGTCGGCTGCAAAATTTACAAAAAGCCTGTTACTCAAAGGTAAAACTGTAGTCATAACCATCGCGGCTTTTGACGCTAAATTATCGCCGATAGAACAAATTGGACAGCTTTTCACGCCCGGCTCCACCGTTATCCCTGCACCGGTTCGCGGTGAGTCTAATCTCGATACCTTTGGAATTAATATTCTTATCCTGAACACTTGTGATGATGCCATTATTGATTTTATTGCCAAGAGGATACCTCTGGTGGATTGTATTGTTTGTCCTTCCGTATCTGATGAGCCAATGGTAGCCGGCGACCCAAATAAAAGACCTCTGGTTTTCTCGGTGGGTCGGTTCGGAAGATATGTATGCCAATTGCAAATAACAGAAGCAACAGTGGTCAAAGATAAGCCAAAATTGAGTTTTTTCGCTGTTCCGGTCGAAGAGGGTTTGGAGCAGGAAGCCTCTGTTGTTCAGTTGTACAAAGATTATCAGCAGCTTGTCGGGGAGAGGAATCTTTTGGAGAAATATCCGCGTTTTACTCTGCCTGGCAGCCTGGAATATGCCGGCTCGGCGTCCTGTGGGGTTTGTCACGAATACGAATATGGAAGGTGGAGCCAAAATGCTCATGCACACGCTTATGCGACGCTTGAGGGGGTCGGCTCACATCTCGACCCAGAGTGTGTTGTTTGTCATGTTGTCGGTATGGAATATGAAAAGGGGTTTATTTCGGAGCAGAAGACCAGCCATTTGAAGAATGTCGGCTGCGAGAACTGTCACGGGCCGGGCTCAGAGCATATAATGACAGCGGGCAAAGCTAAGCTCACCGAGCCGAAATCTGCCTGCATTGATTGCCATACGCCTGAACACAGCGGCGACTATGCGGGAAACGAGCACTCTTTTCTGAAAAAAATTGTTCACTGGAAGGAACTAAAACCCGCGGCTCCTGTCAAATAAAAAAGGGCGTAAGAGCGAAATACGAACGATTTGCGCACTTTAGAGACCGATATGATAAAGACATTGCGAATAACAAGTATTGTGGCGGCTGTTTTGGCAGTCATTTTCCTGGTTTTTTTTGTCTTCCCTGTGGTTTTTCGTATTCACAGCAGCGAGCACATCTCCGGCATTTCTGCCGGATTGAATTCGCCCGGTGTGATAGAGAAATTCAACACAACAGTTGGTAATAAAGCAAAGACAAGCCAGAACCAGGTATCCCCGCTCGTGCAGCAGGCTGGGGCCTTTGCATTATATCTGAATCCACCACCCGATGCGAAAACGCCAAAAGCTGCGACAGGTCGTACTGCCGGTATTACCAGCGGACCGTCTGTTCCGCCAAAATTTAAGGTTATCGGCACAAGTTATTATAAGGACCGCCCGGAGCTGTCGATGGCTCTGATTGACGAGCCGGGCAAAGGATTACGCTGGGTCAGGCAGTCCAGTGAGGTCGGCCATTTTCTAATTGAGCAGGTAAAGGATGGTTTGGTTGTTTTTAAAGATAGTAAAGGCACTTTCGAGCAAAAAGCCGAGCAGAAGCCGGAAATGAGCCTTCTTGAAGGGGCCTCCGGTGCTTCTTCCTCAAGGGATGCTGTTTCCAGCCAAACCGGTGTTTCCGACCGAACCAGTGTTTCCAGCCGAACACGAGGTCAGGACAGTTCCAAATCTACACCAGATGCTTTAGGAATAACTGATACCGGCATTGCAGAGGCGGAGAGCGAAGCTATACAGATGCAAAAAATTGCTGAAGAAGAAGCGAAAATGCAGCTCGTTGAAAGGCTAAGGGAGATACTAAGGGATTCTGACAAGGCTGGTTCAGGACCCAGCGCTAAGGAAAAGGCTGCGATGATGGAAAAAATTATTTCCGAATTCAAATCTTCGCAATCTTCGCGTTTAAGTGACGAAGAGACGGAAAGGCTGAATATTTTAGGTAAGGAGTTAAAAAAGGTTTTGGAGGAATCGGAGTCGAATCCTTCCCCTCCGGAAGAGAACAAAGATAATTAGAAGTGAGAACACGCACCTGGGGGGCGGATTGTTCCGCACATGTTTATGTTTAGGAGGCCATTTTGCAAGGTTGCCATTTCGGGGGAGCAGACTTCTTATAGAACTTCAGATGCAGACCTAAGCAAAATGAGTAATGAGGTGGGAGTATCAGGTTATCAGATTATCAGGGAATCAGGGTGGCATTGATGGTCAAAATGCCTGCCGTTCCGTCAGGCTGCCGGACTGATTTGGGCGAGCTGATTGCTGATTTTAACTGAAAATGTGGAACTTTTAGCCTTTTTCTGTGTCTGATTAAATGCCTGGTATCCGTTCTCCGTAGGGAGACCTTCGGACAGCACCAATTCGGCAGCTTCTTGCCGAATTGATGCCAGGCTAAGAAAAAGGCTTATGCTGGTGGTTTTAAGCCGGTACGTCCGGTAAGTATGAAAGCCATTTTGTATAATTTTAATTTATCGGATTAAGGGGTGATTAATAATGGCAAAACAGCAATTTTCCGCCGAAAGGCGTCCCCGTATCAAGTACGGGGCAGGCTCTGCGGACTGCGGGGGCATTGTCAGACTTTTTGTTTTATCAGTAACTTTTTTACTATTTAACAATTGTCTTTTAGCCGCTGAGCAAGACGACTCCCAGGCAGTGCAATGGAAGATTTTCCCCTTGAAATACATATCTGTTGAGCAGGGCAAGAAGTATCTTACCGAGGTCGGGATAGGGACGGTTTCGCACATTCCAGGTTCTGCTGCGCTTTTGGTGACGGCCAAGCCGGACGAGCTTATCAAAGCAATGACCATTTTGAATCTTGTTGATTGTCAGGGGCAATTTGCGGTAAGGATGGCATTCCGCGCCTCAGCAGCTAAGAAAGTCCCATCCAATGAACAGGTCGCGGCTAAGGTCGGTAATATATCCATCGGGAGCTTTTTTAACCCACCCGCCGTAAACGCCAAAGTTAGGGCAATTATAGATGTACATAATGATGCTGTAGTTGTTATTGCACCGGTCAGCTTACAGGACAAAGTCCTTTCCACTTTAAGGGAATTGTCGGATTTAAGTGAGCGGATAACTCAGAGCGAGCCGGATGCTCTAAGCAAGTGGAAAGCTCCTGAATTAGCCAGGCCGGATGTGATGGGACTCCATTTTGCAGCAACAGACGAAGTAAGAATCCAGCCAAACAGCGTTGCAGCGGTTCTGGAGCAAGAACAAAAGGTTCTGGAGCAAGAACAAAAGGTTCTGGAGCAAGAAGAACAAAAGGTGCTGGAGCAAAAGGCACCTGAACCGCTTGCTGCTATCCAGCCGTATGAGCCGAAGACGGTCCCCAACGGGGAAGATATTCTTCAACTGAGTTTGCCGGAAACTCTTTCCATAACGGAATTTTTGGGCTTTGTAGGTGAGCATTTACATCTGAACTACCTGTACGACCCAACTAAGGTCAAAGGCGATATTACACTGCGGCGTCACGGCAGGCTTCGCGGACCTATCAAGTTAAAGGAGCTGTATCCTCTGCTCGAATCTGTGATGCAGTTCCATGGTTTTGCGATGACCCGCAGGGGGGATTTGGTAACCATAGTGCCCTCAACAGAATCGCAAAATATCGACCCGGATTTGTACCCTGACGCGAAGGACATCGAGATTGGGGATGCAGTTATAACTTCTGTTTTTAAGCTGCAATATATAGATACAACCAGTGCAAAGAATCTTCTGGATGCGATGAGCCCCGCCATTGACGTGCGACCGATTCCCGAAACCCGAACACTTATTGTTACCGGATTCGCTTACCGTATGCCGCGTATTGAACAGCTTCTGGCGATGGTTGATAAGCCGGGAGAGCCGAAAAGGTTCAGGTTCAGGCAGTTACAGTACACGATGGCACAGACGCTTACTCCCAAAATCCAGACTCTTGCAGAGCAGTTAGGAACAGTATCCATTACGATTGCCGAGGCGCCGGAAGCGCCTGTAACCCCAAGCGTTCGCAAGCCTGGAGAGACAACGGCCCAGTATCAGCTTCGACTTCGCCAGGAGGCTTTAGCCCGTGCCCGAAGAACGCCCGTGCCGTCTGCGGCACCGGCTGAGCCGACCAAACCCACCGTATATCTCGATGCCGACGAGAGAACAAACCGCATTTTGATGATAGGCCTTGAGGAGCAATTGAATGAGGTTGAGGAGCTGATAAATACTCTTGACGTGGCACAGCAGGACCTGCGGTCCCTGCGATTGTATAAAATCAAATATGTCGATGCTGAGGAGGCAAGAAAGAAGCTGGAGCAGCTTGGTATAGTTACCCCCCGCCCGACGACAACTTATCCTTATTCTTCTTCGAGAATTACCGGAGCTGCCAGGCCCACAACGCCGACGACCAGCACCCCGCTCACCCCACCACCTACAGCAGTGCCCCAAACGACCGCTGAAGCACCAGAGAGCCTGGCGGGGGAGCCGCAGGTGGTGGTGGTTGAGCCGACGAATTCGCTTCTGGTAAATGCAACCGCTGAGCAGCACGTCCAGATAGCTACGATTCTCAGCTACGTTGACAACGAAACGGAGGCAGAGGAGATACCTTATAAGGTTTACCAGCTCGAAAACCAGTCGCCGGAATATTTGGCAAAGATTCTGGAGCCGCTTGTTCAAGAGACTGTTCTGGACAAAGAAGGCAAGATTCAGGAGGTCATAAAAAAGCAGGAGGAACAGGTAACTATAGTTCCCGACCCGAACACTTTTTCACTGATAGTTTATGCGAGCAAAAAGAACCAGATATGGATAGGGGACCTGATAGAGAAATTAGACCAGAGAAGGCCGCAGGTTCTTATAGATGTAACGCTGGTCCAGATATCAAAGACCGACGCCTTTGATTACGACCTTAATTTAATCTCAAGCTTTCCGGATTTGGTCAGCACATCCGGTCTGACCAGCGCCCTTATACCGGGTGCCGAAGGCTCCAATTTGGTTGCCAAGCTCTTAAACAGTGGTAGAAACCGCTTTATAGATTTTCAGTCCAGCGGCGGTTCCGGAACCGGATTTTATGGCGACAAACACATTAACTTCTTGTTGAATGCTATGCAGCAAAAGGATTACGGCAGAGTTCTGGCAAAACCTAAAATCCTTGTTAATGACAATGAGCCAGGGACAATAAGAACCGGCGATACTACATACGTTACAAAACAAACCGGCACTGTCATTGAAGGTGTGGCAAATGCCGTGCAAACATCGGTCGAGTATCAGCCTTGTGAGGCGGGCATAACCCTTGAAATTACACCGCATATCAGCCGTGGCGACTTCCTTCGACTTGATATTACATTGGAAAGGTCTGATTTTGGAACCATCACAGGAGTCAAACCGCCGGATACGACAGAAAGTAATATCGATACGACTGTTACCGTCCCCGACCGCAGCACTATAATTTTGGGGGGCATGCTGAAACTTAACCAGAGCAAGGGCGGAACAAAAGTCCCTCTGCTCGGCGACATCCCTCTTGTGGGCGGATTATTTAGAAGCGCCAGCAACAGCGACATACAAAGAAACCTGTATGTGTTTGTCAAGGCCGAGATTATAAGGCCTGCAGAGACAGGTCTTACTCAGGTTGATTTGGAACGGATATCCAATAGAAACAGGGAAGCGTTTGAAAAACACGAAATAGAATTTCAAGAGTATCATGACTGGCCGGGTATAAAGCCAAAAGCGATGAAACCGTCCAAAGTACTTGATGCACAATAATGAAAGAGCTACTTATACAAACTGCTAAGCGGACCGGCCTGATAGACGCTGAGCAATTAGCCAAGTTTCTGGAAGAAAACAGCGGCCAGGGGAGGCTTGATGAAGCTCTGCTTGACTGCCCGTATTTCACTGAAGAGGTGGTATTAAAGCTGTTTGCAGAAGCTCTCGGCTGGAAATATATTTCGGAAATATCGGCGAAGTCCGTACCCCCAGAATTCATAAAGGCTGTCCCTGCGACCTACGCTCAGCATCATTTTCTTATAGGGATAAAGCCCGAGGCCGATAACGGTGAGCTAACCGTGGTTTTGTCCAAACCGTTGGATGTGAATGCCCTCGATAACGTCTCGAAGATGACGGGCCTGCCGGTCAGGGTGGCAATATCCACCCGCGCTGCCATTACCTCAGTAATAGATGTCGCCTACGAGCAGAGAACGACGGTCATTGAAGAAGTGGCCGAGGAGCTTGATTCGCAAAATCTCGACCAGCTCATTGATGAGGTGGCAACTTCTGACGACCTGCTCGATGTGGTGAATCGTCCGCCGGTTATCAGACTGGTCAACGATATTCTCTTTAGGGCTTTGCAATTAAGGGCAAGTGATATTCATGTTCATCCTTACGAGACAAAGATTCAGATTCGTTATCGTATTGACGGTATTTTGTATGACACGCTGAGCTTGAACAGAAATGTTCTGCCATTGATTATCTCTCGTATCAAGGTTATGGCGGGTATGGACATTGCCGAGCGTCGGCTACCGCAGGACGGCAGGTGCAGTGTTCGGCTGGGCCAGCGGGAGGTCGATTTGCGTATCAGCACCGTGCCAACCAGCTACGGCGAACGCAGCGTCCTGCGATTGCTCGACAAAAGCACAGGCCTGTTCGCGTTGGACGAGCTGGGCTTGTGGGAGGATGATTTGAAGAAATTCGATTCTCTTCTCGTCCGCTCTCACGGGGTGATTTTCGTAACCGGTCCGACCGGCAGCGGAAAAAGCACCACCCTTTACGCCTGCCTTAACAGGATTAACTCGGCGGAGAAAAATGTTATAACCATAGAGGACCCGATTGAGTATCAGCTCGAGGGAATCAGTCAGATTCAGGTTGCCAGCAAAAAAGGTATGACTTTTGCGACGTCACTTCGGCACGTGCTGCGTCAGGACCCGGATGTTATAATGGTCGGCGAAGTCCGGGACATTGAGACGGCCCGTATGGCGATACAATCTTCGCTTACCGGCCATTTGGTTTTCAGCACGCTGCACACGAACGACTCGGCCGGAGCGGTTAGCCGGCTTTTGGACTTAGGAGTCGAGCCGTATCTGGTAAGCTCTTCGCTGATTGCCATAATAGCTCAGCGATTAGTGCGAAAGGTCTGCCCTGATTGCAGAAAAGTTGCCGAACCTTCGCCTCACGAATTGAGAGAGCTTGGTCTGGGTGAAGTGGCAGCACAGAACGGTGCTCAATTCTTCGAAGGCGTTGGGTGTGATAAATGTTTTCAGACCGGTTTTCGCGGTCGAACGGGTATCTATGAAATGATGCTAATTAACGAAGAAATCCGCAACCTGATATACAAAAGAGAAAGTTCCGGTACAATAAAGAAGTCTGCCCTTGATGCGGGACTTCAGACCCTGCGGATGGATGGAGCCAGGAAGGTGCTGGCCGGGATAACTACTATCTCTGAAGTCTTGAGAGTAACGCAGGCCGACTTAATGTAATTTTCTATTGACTATTTGCTATTTACTATTTGATATGCGAAATAGTCAATAATCAATAATAAATAGAAAATCACTTATGCCCAGGTACCATTATACAGCGATAGCAGCGAGCGGGAAAAAAGTCAAAGGCTCAATTACGGCTGAAAGCCCCTATTCCGCACGGAAACAGCTCAGAGTGCGCAGTGTCCACCCTTCGTCAATTACCGAGGTCAGGTCCAGAGCCGAAAGTAAAGCTGCGTTGTTTTCAATCTTTACCAAGCGCAGCAAGACCCAGTTAATCGACTTTACCAAGCAAATGGCGACCCTGCTTAGCTCAGGGATTAAACTGACCGAGGCCCTTTCGGTGCTCACCCTGCAAACGTCCGATGTGCGATTTCGAAATGCCATTATCGACATTCGCGACCGGGTAGTTACCGGTGAGTCGTTTACAGATGCCCTGAAAGATTACAGCGATTATTTTGATGTCATATATGTAAGTATGGTTCGTGTAGGTGAGGTTACAGGCACATTAGAGCTGAGCCTTTCTACGATTGCCGGCTTTATGGAGAAACGCAGGCGGGTCGAGGCGAAGGTAACCACGGCAATGGTTTATCCGTTTGTCCTGATTTTCTTTTGCATCGCTGCGATTTTGGTTCTGACGACCAGTGTCATTCCCAAGATAGGTGCAGAGATTGCAAGGTCGGGGCAGGAATTGCCCTGGATTACCAAGGGATTGATGGATGTGGGTTATGTGCTGACAAGCTGGTGGTTGTTGGTGGTTATAGCAGCAATTGTCGGGTTTGCCTGGGGTCTGAAACGGTTTCTGAAAACCGATAGGGGTGCTTATTTGCGTGACAAGTTTTTATTGTCTTTGCCGTTGTTCGGCCCTCTTGTAAAGCAGCGGGTTGTTGCGCGTTTTGCTTCTACACTTTCGACACTTCTCGGCTCGGGGCTTGCAATGGCTGAATCTCTTCGGGTTGTGGCAGAAGTTACCGGCAACAGCCTTATGAAAAGGGCTGTTCAGCAGTCGCGAGAGAGGATTCTCGCGGGTGCTGATATTGCCACACCCTTGCGGGACAGCGGTGTTATTGACCCTGCTATTGCTCATATGGTCGCCGTCGGCGAAAAAAGCGGCGAACTGGAAAAGATGCTGAAAAATATCAGCGACAATCTCGAGGCATCGACCGATATAGTTATTGAAAGATTAGGTGCTGTGGTTGAGCCGCTCATTATCATTATTATGGCTGCAATAGTAGGCGTGATTGCTTATGCGACAATTTTGCCGATTTTGGAAGTTTCGGCGGGAAAATTTTAACTTATCCGGCATTTCTGCCGGATTTCGGAGGTCAAAATGACAAGGAAAGAGAGAAAAAAACGCATCAAATACGGTTTTACGATGGTCGAGCTTATGGCCGTGCTGATTATCATAGGCTTGCTTGCTACTTTAGTAGTTACGAAGGTAGCGACAAAAATAGACCAGGCCCGTGAGACAACCACCAAGGCCAATCTCAAGTCCCTTGCATCTGCGGTCAATCAATTCAAAATGGATACCGGGCGATTCCCAACCGAAGAGGAAGGTCTTACGGCTCTTATTGAGCAGCCCAGTGATGTTGAAACCTGGGAGCCGGGCGGCTACCTCGAAACTACTGAGTTACCTAAGGACGGCTGGGGACACGATTTTATTTACGAGCTTTATCCGGAAAGCGGCAAGCAATTTGCAATCAGAAGTTGCGGGCCAGATGGTGAAGAGGGTACTGAGGATGACTTGCTCAGCACCGATGCATACTAATCTAATATGCGAAAATGCGAGAATGTATGAATACAAAAATGAGTAGATACGCTGCCGCATCCGCTCATCCATCCATCCGCTGGTTCACTTATTCGCACACCCGAGGTTTCACAATGACCGAACTGGTGGTGGTGATTTTGGTGGTTTCGATGTTTGTGCTTTTGGCACAGATGCATCTTTTCGGATTGCTCAGAAAGAATACGTTCAGGGCGCAGGTGCAGGAGCTCGTCTCGACGATGCAGATGGCCGCCAGCGCCGCAGCCGAGAGTGATAGAAGATATGAGGTTATTATTGATATACCGGAGCAGAGATATATGCTTCGCCAGATTACCTCCTTAGACCTCTCACAGGTTCTAGAAGAAGAGGTTATTGTCGAGGATAATTTTGGCGATAATTGCCGGGTGATTTATGTCCGGTTCGATGACGGGGACTTCACCAGCGAGGACAAAGCGAAATTCAGGGCCGGGCATTCAGGCTGGGCATACGGCGGAAAAATCGTCCTGCTCGATGAAAAAGAGCGACCGTATTCCGTCGTTGTAAGCCGGCTTAATAGGATGGTTACGTTAGAGCAAGGTGATGTCGAGCTTTTGTGGCCGAAAACTAAAGATGATGTGCCGTTCTAAAAAATTAGCTGCCAGACCGGCATTTAGTCTGGTGGAGGTTTTAACCGCTCTATCTATACTTGCGCTTATCAGCTCAAGCGTGCTGGTTGTTATAAATCGCTGTCTGGCCTCGGCGGCGGATTCAGCCCTGCGAATCCAGGCCTTTGAGGTAGCCCGCGAGAATATGGAGAAGCTGCTTGCTTCGACTTCGGTCAAAGAGAACGTTGAGTACGGCCAAAGTAATAAGTATCCCGAGATTACTTGGCAAACTGTTGTCGAAACTTTTTACGAGCCAATAACGTCACGAATGTGGGTCAGGGGTGTTTGCTCGGCTGAATACACAAATGCAGAAGGTAAGGAGCAGAAGGTTGAACTAACACACTGGCTGACCGGCTTAACAAAAGAGCAACTGCTTGAAGTTATGACTCGCGAGGGAGCAGAAGGGCAGTTAGCCGCTCAGCTTATCGGAACAATCGACGAAGCTGCCAAATATGCCGGCGTCGATGTCCAGACCATCGAGAAATGGCTCGATAATGGTATGTTGACAACCGAAGATGGCTCTTTCATCAGGATGAATCTTGAGATTTATATGCGCAGTGGCGGCAATCCGAGTCCGGAGGACAAGAGCCTGCAGGTGAAGTCTGAAGCTGAGCTGACAAGACAGATGGGCAGACAAGGTAAGCAAGGCCAACCGGAGGCCGGCCAGGATGAAATAGACCCACGGACAGGCTTGACATACGGAGAGCTTGAAGGAATGGGTGTCTCCGAGGTTTGGGAATTATTAAAGAATCGACGGCAATAGTCCACAGGACGCCTTACGGCGGAGTTTTGATTGCGATGAATCCCGCCCATCCGATGGGCGGGATGAAGCCGGGCGGGGCTAAACATAATATGAAAAAAGCTTTTGGCACATCGAGAGCGCCGTTGGGTTTTTCACTGGCTGAAGTGCTTACGGCCCTGATGATAGGCGCAATGATTTTGGTCGCTGTTCTTGGCATTTATGGCCGCGCTGAACGTTCGGCCGCTGCGGTTATGAGCAAGCTTGACAGCTTTCGCCTGCCTTCCGAGGTTCTGCAGCGCATCGCCGAGGACCTCGACGGAATAATTTCGACCGGCTCACGTACGACAATCACTATTGAGAATAAATTCAAAAACGGTTTCCGCACCGCCAGGCTTGTAATTAAAAGAACTATCTACAACAGCAGGAATGATGAGCAGACATTTGAACAAATTATTTGGCAGAGTAATTACGATTATGAAAGTAACGCCGGCGGGCTGGTTCTGTACCGAAGCCACAGCGGGATTGAGTTGGAAGATAAACTGCTCGATAAGAACAAAGAAGATTGGGAGAAAGAGCTTTTTGTGCCGATTTGCGCAGGCGTTACTTTTTTTCAGATAAGGGTCCCGCAGGGTGAGACTTTTGTGGATAGATGGACGGCTGGCTCACTGCCTCCCGGTATTGAGGTGGCTATTTCTTTTGCTGAGCCTTTTAAGAAGGCAGACGGCACGCTGGACGTGCCGGATGAAGAAAAAATCACGCGAACTATTGCTATCGACAGGACCAGAAAAATTGGATTCTCACTCGAGAGCAGAACACTTGCCGAAGAAGGAGAAAAAGAGCAGACAAGTGTGCCTTTTTCCGGTGATGGGAAATTACCTACAGAGGCCCCGAAGAAAACCAAAGAAGTCAAGCGATGAATAAAAGCCTAAAAAAACGAAATAGTGCTCTGCCGCAAGGCATCCTACGGAGAAACCGCACAGGCATTGTGCTGCTGGTAACGCTGGTGCTGTTGGTTGTGCTCTCGACGCTGGGTTATACTTTAAGCACTCGTGTTGCGGCCCAGCGCCACCGCGACCAGTATATCATAGATTACAGCAACGCTCGCTATGGGTGTGACTCGGGGGTAAAGTATGCCCTTGCTACGTTGGAGGATATTGACCCGCAACTGATTAGCCGACCGAATGAGCCGGATTTTTCCGACTTATTTTGTCTTAGCGAGGCAGAGTACCAGAAAATTCTGGAGCAATGGAGCCTCCAATCTCAGCTAACAGCGCCTGACGGCAGCAGTTCACAGGACGACTTACGGCAGAGCTTTGAGGGTATGGTTGATGTCGGTAATGCGGAAACGCGCGCTTCTCCAAAAGAAGCCCTTGGGACTGACAGGCGTGTTGATGAGCTTAGCAATATTGATGATTTTAACGACGTCAACTCCGATGAATTCGAGGCTGCCGGTTCTGGTGGCTATGATTCTCTGACGATTTCGGGACCCTATGGCCCACCCTGGCCTCTTGTAACCGAGCCGATTGAGTTCGAGGTTGGCTCCGCCAAAGTTCGAATTGAAATTGAAGACGAGAATGCAAAATACCCGCTTGGCTGGGCACTGCTGAATGATGGGAAGGTAAAGCGCGAAGCCGAGGCAGGATTCGAGACTTTCTGCGAAATGACAGGGCTCAGCGCCGAACAGATTGGCGCACTTAAAACTGAGCTAAATGAAATTGGCAAAATAAGGCTGTTCGCAGTTGACTTTAATCCGATAAACAGAGCCGTAAAAACGCCGATAAAAACAGCAACCAGCAGCAAAAGCGGCACCAGCAATGCCCCCCGAGTACGGGTAACCAGACAAACTGTGCCTGTTGATGAGCAGATTTCAGAACAGACCATACATTTTGCAGAGATTTTTCATAGCTCGCTGATAGATACCGAAGCCCTTGCCAGACCAACTATAGCCAGCCCTGGCAGAAATGAATCAGCTTTGAAATATATGGGAATGTGGGGTTCGATGAAGGTTAATATAAATACAGCCCCTCGGCATGTGCTGGAGGCGGCCTTTATTTTCGGCGGCGACGAGGTCAAAATCGCCGAAGAAATCATTCAACGAAGACGCATAGAGCCTTTTGCCGATATACAAGATTTGAAAACTGCCCTGTTCAGGTATTCTGATTCAATCAGCAAATGCGAAAGTTATATCACAACGGTCAGCAGATTTTTCACGATAAAAGTAACTTCTGTGAGCGGAGTGGCAAAGGCATCATCCGTGATAGCGATAACTAAAGACGGTGAAAAAGTAGAACGAATTGCCGTAATAAACGGCTGAGCTCCACATTAGAGACGTTTAGAGAGTTCACTCCTGAGGATTTGCTGTCGTGGAGGTCTCCAAGGGGGCGCACCAACAACTATTTAGGAGTGTGTCGGCAGTGGAATCTCAGAACTGCTTGGGAATTTACATAAGCAGGGATACAGCAACGGTGGTTTGTCTGGCGGCCCGCGGGGCGCACGGAAAGCTCTTGGGCAGTTTCAGCGTTTCTGCTGGAGAGCAAGAGCAAGCAAAACCGCAGGTATTAGCAGGGCTCATTGCCAGAGGTTGCGCCGAGAGGAAATTGGAATTTTCCGAGGTCGCGGTCGCTTTGGATTGTGCGATGTTTATGCAGCATACCGTGCACAGCGAGTTTAATGTCCCCAAACAAATCGCTGCGACAATCAGGTTTGACACAGAAGAGGCCCTTGCGACTGATATAACCGACGTTGCGTTAGCTTTCGAGATAGCTTTAGTCGGCCAGGCCGGCTCGGAGCTAACCGTTTTTACTGCACAGCGAAAAATGTTGTCGGAGGTTCTTCTTTCTTTGCAGCAGAATAATCTTGACCCCGTAACCATAGAGCCGGATGTTATTTGTTTATCGAGATTTATTTACCGGAAAGCATACCGGGCAGAATCCCAGCAGCCCGGGACATTGTTTGGCATACTTTCGGGCCGCAACGGTTATTTGATTGTACTGCCTTCGTCCGCCGGTGGCGGTTCACAGAAGGCATCCACAGCTCCACCGGAAGCTGTCATGTGGAGAACGTTTCTTGTGGGCCCAACACAGGACAGGGGCGCACTGCTCACGAGAGAGGTGCTTGTAACCACTGCACTGGTTAAAGGCGGCGAGCCGATAAGTCGCCTTAAAGTCTTCGACTCTGCGGGAACAACAGACCATTTCAGACAGCAGCTTAAAGAAAAACTGAGCATCGAAGCCGATGGAGTCGATTGTCTTGCCGCCGGAGCTGAATCGCAAATTCCAGCCGATTTTGCCGACCCGGTTGATTTTGCAATTGCATACGGGGCGGCTCTGGCCCATCTGGAAAAGGGACACCACGTAAATTTCCGCGATGATTTCAGCCCCTTTGCGGGCAAAAAAATCAAACTGCAAAAGGCGCTAAAGTTCGCAGCGATATCTGTTACAGGTCTTTTAATATTCATAGGCCTGTATTTTCAAACGCAGCTATTCGCAATAAACAAGTATCGAAGCGCATTAAGAGTTAAATTCGCGAAAGACTACTCGGCAGTGATGTTAGGTCAGAAGCCCTCAGACGAAGCCGATGCCCTAAGAGAGCTCGCAAAGGAATTAAGGCGAATTACAGCCGCCAAGGATGGCCTGATAACTGTTAAAGGTGAAGAATCTATATCATCCAAGCTGACCTTAGTGCTGGTAGCGTTTAACAAATGTGCCGACCAGACGGACTTAAATATAAAGTCTATCTCCATCACGGACAGGGACATTATTATAACAGGAGAGACGTCCAGTCGGCCAAACACGCAAAAATTATTCAAAACGGTCAGGGATAACGGCTTGGAGATTTTGAGAGAGGCCTACGACTTAAAAGGCCCCAGCGACAGTTTCAGCATAACGGTTGAGCCAAAGAAATAATCCAGGAAAACGCTTTATGAAAGACATATATAAGAATCCGATTTTATATTACATACTCGTTCCTGTTATAGTCAGCCTTTGGCCGTTATTAGTCTGGGCGATATACTTACCCGGCGCAGAAAAAAACGCCGCAGACCAGCAGGCCCAGTATAGCAAAGCCCAAGCGATAATGCTCGAGATTTTAACTCTTGACCCTGACCGGCAACAGTTTGCCGATTCGAACAACGCTACTACTGAATTTACATACGCGGCTGCCGTCAGCATGGCTGCTCGTTCCTGTGGAATACTGCCGGATAAGTACAAGCTCAGCTCGGGAATGCGCATCACCTCCCGCGACCAGAAAATCCAGTCTGCCAACGTAACGCTCAAGCAGATTGATATAGTCAAATTTGCCGAATTCCTTTCGCTCATTCAGCTTCGCTGGGCCAACCTGCAGTGCAACCGCGTCAAGCTGACCAAAAAGGAAGGCCTGCCCGATGTCTGGGATGTGGATATAGAATTCAAGTATTACTACTAATTTTCTATTTACTATTGATTATTGACTATTGTCTGTTTAAAAGAAAACGCAACTCAAGTTCAATAGAAAATAGTCAATAGTCAATATGAAACTGCTTAACCTCCGCGGGCACGATAAACCCTAAATCCCAAACAAATTCTAATGACCGAATGTTCAAAATCAAAAACAACAGGGTTTTGTACATTACGATTTGGAGATTAGAGATTGTTTAGAATTCAGGATTTTGGATGGTCTGTAGGTCAGGTGGTTGTGGCTGGTTTTCCGGGCTCTTGCTCGCCTGGTCGGTGCCGCCGTAAGCGCCCATATTAATTCTGCCCCCGTTAGGTGCCGGCTCGAAGCCAATTGAAACCCCCGGCTGACCCGCATCAATACACGGACTTGTTATGTCATCTATGACCCAGGTTTCGCTGTCAGGCTCCCATCGGCCGGCCTGGGATTTGAGATGGTAGTCCCGTCTATCAGGGTCTGCAAAGCAGGGGTCCATATCAATGTTACCATCTCCCTCTTTATCTTCGTAACCTTTTATTTCACAGCCACCTTGAATATCGTTGTAGCGAATATCATAATCTCCAGACGAGACGGAGGACGATACGTATATTTCGTTCTCCCAGATGATATTGTTCAGCACGGACGCTCTGCTATCCGGCCCCCAGCTCCAGGGCGTCGGTCCCAGATACAGCGCATTTGGTCTATTGTGAACGATAGTATTGTTTATAATCGAAGCGGTTCCGTGCCAGCTCAAGATGCCTCCGGAATCCAACGCAGAATTATGAGCAATGACATTATTGGTGATGGTGGGGGAGGAATTCTGGACGCAAATAGCACCACCATCTATGAACGCTGTGTTATCAACGATTGTGTTATTCGTAATCTGGGCCTCAGATTCGTCCATGCAGAAAATCCCGCCGCCGGAGACCGCGTGGTTTTTGGAAATCAGACAATGGTCAACAACTGGATTGGAAGGAACCGCATAGCTTGGTTCGGCCTCCCATGAGCTGCAGCATAGAATTCCTCCGCCGAAAAGGTCCAGATAACCGCTTCCTGCGTTGTATGGCTTCTTGGCGTATTCCAAGCTGCAATATTTCAATACGTCATCGGCCCCGCTATTGACAAAACGTATGCCAAACCATCCCTTGTGCGTATCCAAAGCAGTAAATACGATACGCTCTGCTTGCGTGCCTCTGGCGCGCAAAGTTGCTCTATAACCCACCGTCAATCCAAAACGACCTGCGAATTTGACCACCACACCCGGCTCAATGGTCAGCGTTCGTCCTCTTGGAATATGAATATCTCCTGTAACGGTATAGGGGCTCTCATCATTCGTCCAGGTACCACTGACTTCACCACCAGGGACAACCTTACCCGAGACACCAATTCCATCCAGAGTAATCTGTTTGTTCGGGGCATTACTGCTTGTTGAATGAATATTGATAGCTCCCGTATAATTTTTTTCTTCCCTCGGAGTAAATCCAATCTCCACCCAGACCGAATCACCCGGTGCCAGAACATACTCCTGTACAGGAGTATTTAGCGAAAAAACACCATTCGCATCGGAAATGCTCAGACTTTCTACTTTGAAGTCTATCTTACCTGTGTTTTTAATATCAATCCCGAAGGTCGAGTTTGTATTAAGAAGTACAAAACCCGCATCGGCTACCCCTGACGGAGCGGCGGTAATCAAAGGCAAGTCTGATTGATTCTCATAAGCCCCTATATCGACGATATCGCTATAAATCCTTTGAGTGCCTGCCAGGTCAGTTTCCGGAAGATATATTTCTGTTCCGGAATTTATGCAAGGTGAGCTCCCAAGGAGCGTCCAATTGGCTGATGCTCCGTCATAATCCGGCCCTGCACCACAACTGGGGTCAAAGAAACAAGGGTCGGCGTTTATATTGCCCTGGCCGGGATAACCGCCCTGAATGTCACAAAATGACACTACCGGCACGGATTCGTCTGTGCGAATCTGATATTTGTCGTTGCCCCATACAATCGTGTTTATCATATCTACGCCGTCCCCCGACATTGTGAAGATGCCGCCGGGCGAATTGTTTACTATAGTACAGTTCTTGATTTCTGGTGCGCCCCATCCCGTAGTGTATATCCCCCCGCACTGAGCACCGCCTCCCATTGAGGCATTGTTCGCTATTACAGTATTGCTTATCACAGGATAGCTTTCAACGCAGTAGATTGCCCCGCCAACATCTGCGATATTGTTGGTGATTTTGCAGTTCGTGATAGTCGGGCTCGAAAGGTCACAATACACTGCTCCCCCGCCACTATCTTTGATATCGGCAGCGAGACTTGACTCAATGTTTTTCTTTGAGAAAGTAATCGAGCAATAGCTCAAGATGTCATCGTCTCCTGAGTCTATGAATCGCAGCCCGCCCCAGCCTATATCCCTATTCCAGGCCGTGAATTCTATCGGGCGATTCTCATTTCCCTCGGCGAGCAGCCTGGCGTTCTCGCCGATGGTCATACTGTATGGTCCCACGAATAAAACTTTGACACCCGGCTCAATAACCAGTTCGCCGTCCTTGGGCACTTCGATATCTCCGGAAATAAAATATGGTGAATTGACATCAGACCAGATTCCGGATACTTCGCCTTCTTCGATTTCCGTCCCGCCCGTGAAGGAGCACCCTTTTAGAATCACATTTTTTGTGTACCCATCGCCGTAGTTAATTGTAAGTGTTCCATAATAGCCACGCGCCTCCTCCGGGTAGAACTTCACGTTGATAGATGCCTCCTGCCCCGGATGCTGTATCTCAAAAGAATCAATGTGGTCCGAGTAATCGTCATCTGAGCGAGACACGACGAATCCTTCAGGACTGGATATCGAATTTATCAGCATTCGTTCTGCAGTGTTGTTTTTGATAAACAATGTTGTGGGGTCGGTTTCCTGACCCGGAACGCTATAAAAAATTGAAGGGGCCGGGTCAATATCGATACCCGGTGAAACGGGTTGAATATTCAGTATTACCTCTGAGATGACGTCATCACGAGTCGGCATATCTGCTGGTAAACGATACCATGCCTCGGTTATTTCATCAGGATAGGGTGAGCCCCAGCCGAAATTAAGGTGATACTCGCCGTTGGTGTTATAGCCGTCGCAAACAATGGCGTGTCCGCCGTAACCGTCCGGCGGGCCAATAGCCAAAAAAGCGGGAAGCCGGTTAATTATGTTCTCCTGCAGTATTTTATAAGATTCGCATGACAGGCCACCGGTCATCTGGGCCGAATATAAACCGAACTTATAAAGCAACGCTTTTTGCGCATCATAGGGCGAAGCTCCTGAACTCTCGCTTGTGTAGTCCATTTGTGCGGTTATACCACAGGCAAAACTAAGAGCGGCGATGTCCGTATCATTCGGCTCCGTCTGTCTGCTGTATTTAAGCCGCAGAGCGGCAAGATGCTCATTCAGCTCCTCAAAAGAGGGGAAATCGTACCTGCTGCTGTCACTATCAATGTCGATACCGCTATACGTCGAATATGAATCGTCTTCATCTAACTGTAAATTACATTGCCGATGATAATTGATTATCTGCGCCATTGCCGTCGCCACACAGCCCACATAGCTTCTTTTGGCGTCAACCGGGTCGAGGGGACAAAGGTCGTTGTAAGGCGGCTCCTGGTGCCAGGCGGTCTGAAGCCACCCACCTGTAGAGGTGGTGCCTTCTTCCGGCCACTGCTGGAATGTCTGGCTCACGGAATCTGCTGTACCTTCGTTGGCATAAAGATTCCATAGGTTGTTGTTTTCCATCTTTTTTGACCGGTCAAATTCAGTCAAAGCCTTTGTTCTAAGCTTCATGTCCTCTTTCAATAGACGGTACAAGGGGTTTTTGTCTTCATCGCCCGGAAAAGAGTTTTTGAACGAATAAGCAACAATCGGAGTAATATCTGTATCTGCAGAGGTCGCGACAAACCCCCGTGGCTCCAGCTCGACAATATATGCAAGAACAGCTCCATCGTCACCACGAATTTCTTTGAGACTCGCAGGGGTGGATTCTATGACAGGAACTTTCTGTTCGCCTCTTATTGAAAGCAACCTCAGCTCTTTTCTCTGGGGGACGTGCTTCAGCTTGAGAAATGTATCAGCAGCCTTTCGTGCCTGCTCAGCAACAACAGGCTCGCCTAAGCTCGCGGAACAGAAAAAAAGGCACAACACAATTGCTGTAACAGCAACCAAAATTTTTTGGATATATGAATGGTTCACAAGACCTCCTCTTGTTTCGTTTGGTGTCCTTAAAAATTTGTTTTTCAGTATGATGAAAAGCCGGTAATTACGAGCCTGACGCCCTCCACACACTTTTATAAACATAGCATACCATATCTCAAGGAAATTGTCAAACTCAATTAAAATAAAATCTGCGTTAGTCCACGGCCAGTTTTCCTTTTACCCTCTCGCCCGTCATTTCGAGCGAGGGGAAGCCGGGCGCAGAAATCTCCAAAATAATCAACATAAATAAATAAGCTTCCGAACGGCGTATCGCAGTCGAATATTCGCTCCGGGAAAAATCCCCCTGCGCCGGAATCAGTCATCCATTCAAAAAGGGCCGATACCGAATCGGTATAAGCCCCAAATCGACCCAATCTGCTACATTAACCGCACAATCTTAATTGATACTTAAATCTTATCTTAAGGTGCCGGCTCTGACTCTGGCTCTGATGGCCGAAACAGCCGAATGTCGTCAAAAAATACCAGACCCGAACCACCGGGCTGCGGATTGTCCTTATCGCCAAAGCCAATAGCAAAATTGCTAACATCCGTCAGGACAACGCCGGCATCACTGAACTCTTTCAGGTCGATATTCCACTCCGTCCACGTGTCTATTAGTGCTGCATCGGGGTTATCGTGATACACCGTTGCAGACGTGCCGCTACCATCTTTCACAGACACATACATAGGCTCAGCTTCATTACTAAGCATCCCTACATCCTGGTCGGTCCACTGCGGTTCAACACTCGTATCGGGGAAGCTGACATTGGAGAATTTGGCCTGACACGTAAGAGCAGCGTTATGGCTGGTCACCGCCAGGCCTACATAGACGGGCATATCCATACGGACCTGTATCAAATTGAACCGCTCCCACGTAGTGCCGTCCTCTGAATGATACCCTCTGACAAGTCCCCCTGCCGTACGTTCCAATCTCACCCACTGAGGTGCGGTAATGCCCTCTGCGAAATATCTATCTGTGATACCCCCGGCGGTGCTGCGGTACTGGAAGCGAACGCCGTTTTCAGGGGTAATGAACGCCGCCACGTAGCTTGACCCCGGCTCAAGCGTATCGCGAATCATCACACCGGCCTTGGCAAAAGGGTCTGTGTTGTCCAGACTCTCGACCTTTGCAATAATCGCGCTTGCGCCGCTGACCTGCTTGAAGGCGAAGTGGAACTGGTCGGAGTTACTCCAGATGTCTGTGCCCGAGCCGGTCATGGTATATGTTCCGGTCGGCCCTTCTGAGAAGCCGCCGACATACGCCGGATTGCCCCTAAACCACAGCGACAATATCGCAACACCTTCTCTGGTCCAATCCTGCGCGGGGCTGAACGCAAGTGTGGCTTCTGAATAGATTGCTGTACCACTATTATCATAGTAAAACGGCATCGATTGCTTGCCACCGTGGACAATTGTAGTCTCAACGATGTTCTCTCCCTTAGTAAAATCTGCGTCATGGCCTACAGTAGCACCATTTATCTCGACCCCCCATCCGTCTTTCCACGTATTGTATATTTGATATGGCTCATAGTTGTTGTAGTCCTCGAAATTGTCCACAATAAAATGGTCGATTACCGTAAAGCTCCAGACATTTCCTTTCCATGGACTATTCGGCTCGGCATCATTGACTTCGTCAACCCGCCAGTAATAACTCTTGCCGAACTTGAGGAGGCTGGGGGGGTCATAAGTAGTATATTCCTGGTTTTGACCGACCAATACGTCCCGTGGGTCGGTTCTGCTGGCTTCGTTGACGTCGTCGAAATTCTCGTCGAAATAGACATCGTGCGCGGCCGCGAAATCTCCCGGTCGCCATCTAAGACTCACTCCCGTATCCTGATGCATGGCACCATTAGCCGGGGTGGGACCAAAGGCGTACGGAAATCCTTCACCACCTTGCATAACAGCCTTAATCTCGGCCTCCGCCAGCGCATAGTCATAAATACGCACATCATCGAGTGACCCGTGGAAAGTTCTCTCGCTACCACTGGGACGAGTGCTGGTATAACCGATTTCGACCTGAGCGTCAACATCTGGACCAATTGAGAATGGTTTAGGGCCTTCTACATCGACACCGTTAAGGTAAATTACGGCATTGCTTCCATCGAACGTCAGTGCCAGGTGCACCCATTCGTTTTTAGGCATAATGAAGAAGGCGACCGACCCTGCAGGTTCATACGAAACACCTACTCTGTCAGTATAAGAGGCAGTCTCATGTGCCCCCCACAACTCGAACTGGAACATCATAGTATCTGCGCCCCATCCGGCCGACTTGGTGAGAAAATGCTGATAGGTCCCCGTTCCATCCCAGAAGGCCCAGAGGGCAACGGTGAATTTCCCCGTTCCATTTGTCGGGTCGAAGATTCCACAGTCAACTCCCGTGCATTTATCCGGGTGGAATGCGAGTGCGCCGCCGAAGCCTTCCGGGCCCGACACCCATTCCGGGGTTCCAAGCAGCGTTCCATCGTGGTTATTGCCGGAAGTGTCACTGGCGGTGTCACCGGAACCTTCATTAAACCTCCACCAGCCGACGAGGTCTGCCTTGGCTACGTTCGTCAGAACTACACTGAGCACCAGGATAAAAGAAAATAGGTAAATCAATTTTTTAAACATAAATAATCCTCCTTTAGCAAAGACTTACAATAGCTATACTTTGGTCACGCACTAAAATACTCATTGTCTTCAACAATCGAATTGTTAGTTGAGATGTGAAAAATCTTGACTCCGTAGCACAAAGTAAAGTTATTGCTTACAACTTTGTGCCTCGCATAATACATAGTAACTCCTCCTCTATTCGGAGAACTACAAGAATCGCGTCCGCCTGTCTTGTCTTGGCCCCGCACCGACTCGCTCGGCCTTGACGAGCCAAGCTGGATGATATCAAAACCGAAGATGCCCGGCCGCGCAGGCGAAAGCTTTATTATTTTATATACCTTATTAGCCACCTTTCCGTCAAGTAAAATCTCTCAAATTACACATCTTTTTGAACAGCCTCAAATAAAATTGACAATCTCCAAAATAATCAATATGGATATTCGCCGTAGGCGTACCTCAAATAGGCGTATCGCGGTTACCCCGTCTTTTGGTGGAATCAGTAAAGAAAAGGCCGAGCGATTACCACTGGACATTATCCACCCAGCCACAGTCGCTGCCGGAGTCCACGCTACCATCCTTCATATATCGCCATTCCAAGGTGTGTGAACCTGAAGTGGTGATTGTGTAGGTTTTCTGTTCCCAATTCACTAAGCCGCTGATGCGGTTCTGCAGCGAGCCGTCGATGTAAAACTCCAGGAAGTCACAATCTTCCTCAGAAGATACCTTCCAGTAGAATTTTATTGTTCCTTTCCCGCTCACCGTTGTCTGCATCCACGAGTCCTGACTATGCGAGATATCACCACTCTGCGCCGCATCTCCATCGTAATATGACGTCGTGGTCTGGGCGAACCAATCCGCACTGCCGCCGGTGGTGAAACTCAAAGACGTGTCCAACGCTTGTGGGAAGGGGTCGGGTATATATGGCACAGGTTCGAGTGCTCTCTTTACGAAATCGCCCCAGTATGGTGTAGGTTCATACGTCCAATCCTTGAGCATTGGTGGGCCAGCGGACGGATGAAAGCACCAGGCCGTCCAATTTAGTCCATGTTTATTAATATAAGATAAAACCTCAACCGACCACGTATATGGGTCATAACCTGGCCATGTTAGGGATAGTTTCTCATCTGGTTCGCAGCCTACCTCGCCTACCAGAATTGGGTATTTCCCGATAACGTGTCCCACGCGCCCGTCCCAGTCTTCCTCGTTACTCTTCCAGGGATAAATATGTGTGCCATACACGATGTTTCCGTATGGGTCATCCAGCGCATATTCGGGGATTCCTCGTAAATCGTACCCCCACTCCAGTCCTCCGGCTATGACAATGTTTTCTGCCCCGGTTGTGCGCACCACATCCAGGAGTCCCTGCATACCCGGCGAATTATAGGTAGCCTCTACCATCAACCTCGTTGTCACCCTCCCACCGAATTTCCAGACATTCCAGGATACATCATGAGGTTCATTGTAGAGATCGAAGAAAACAGCGGGGTCATTGGCATAACGCGCAGCAACATCTTTCCAGAAGTCAATGCTTTTCATATTCGGCATGTCATATATTTCCGGGATGCTGTGTATTTGCCTGGCCTGGCCTTCGATAGCGAAATTGTGAAGGTCGATTATGACATAGCATCCGTTTTCGGAAATATAACGCACAACCTCGTCCACGATTAGCCGATATAGTCTCCCACCATCGTTCTGCCGTTCCATCTCCCCGAACCATCGGTCTTGGGAAAGAGGCAGTCGGATAGTATTGGAGTTCCAACCATAGATAGCTACTCGAACTGACTCCAATACCTGCTCTCCGGTGTTAGACCACTCAAGACTGGCAACATTGACCCCCTGGAGTCGGACAGTATTTCCATCGTTGGTTTTTAATCTGCTGCCCTCGACATGCAAGGCAGGCGGCTCCAATGCGCCAGTCATCTGTTTTTTAAGCTCTTCAGAACCAACGCTCGGTCTGGATTCTTTCTGGTCATTTGGTCCACCTTTATAGTATCGCACATCATCCAACCACCAGGTGACGAGGCTTTGACCAGAGTGAAATGCCAGCCAGTGCTCCTGGTCATTATCCACTGTGGGGGTCACTTCGACGATAAACTCTTTCCAGTTTCTGGCGAGGGTGACAGTTTCGTAAAAGTAACCGACCCACGGCTCGTGACTCATTTGGAGGCACACCGTTATTGTCCTCGGTGCTTCTGCCTTCGCCCAGAATTTGATAGTGTGCTTTTTTCCAGCTTCAAAGGACATCTTTTCCTGTTCGAACTTGAAGTGCCAATCTATTCCGTCTATGGACGTGGTGGTCACCTTAAGGGAAAAATCCCCGCTGTGCACCTGCCTGTCGTCCAACTCAATTCTCCCTGTACCTTTCGGAGTATAGTCTTCTATCTGCCATATATCAGGGATTATGCACCGTCGTACACTCGGCTCAGCACCATTTGCTTGCATTATGCAGAGGCCGAGGATCCCTTGCTCGAAATCCCAGTTACGGAGCTGATTAACACCTTGTTCCAAATGGACATCAGCGCAGACTACACCACAAACGAAGAAGGTTAGACAGATTAATTTTTTACACATAAAAATCCTCCTTCAAAAACTCAATATAGATTGTTAATTGAAATGTAATAATTTTCGATGCGAGGCACTTGTACTCACATTAGCGTACCTTTGCCTGCGAGACCGACAGGTGCAGGTAGGTGTGAAGCACAAAGTTGCCTTTACAGCTTTGTACTTCACGTAATAGCTCCTCTTTTATCGAAAAACCACAAAGATACGTTTCTTGATGACCACAAAACCAAATTGCCTGACTAAACGGGCACAAGCTTCACCAATATTATCTGTACCAAATTATCTACCTTCCCGTCAAGGAGAAACACTCGAATTATTACATCCCTTTTTGAGAGCCTTAAATAAAAACGGCAGTCTGCAAAATAATCAATATGTATATCTGCTGTGGGCGGACTTTCAACAGGCGTATCGCAGTTGAAGTCACCAGGTATGCCCCTGCTCACTCATCCGGTCTTTGACTCCGATAGGTTTGCGGGCAGAGGGAATGGCTTCGGACGAAATCCCTGTCTTTTGGTGGAAAGAATAAAGAAAAGGCCGCGCGATTACCTATGTTTTTTGATAGGATTGGGCAAAAGCGCCAAAAAATACAAAAAAACGCCCAATTTTTAAAATCGTCTCCAATCGGTACAAATGCTTTTAGAATAGGAAGTTATAAAATTTTTCAAAAAGGGGCTGAAAAACTAAAAGTCCAAACGCGCGTGAAAAATCCGCCTTCCAGCCGGTCTAATCCTGGGCGTTTATACAGCCAGCCAGCATCCTGAAAGCATAGCCAGACTGCCTCGGTTTTCTTGTGCTCGGCAATTTTTTACTAACACTATATATGGTATATCGCATAATTTCCCAAGATAAACTTTTGCGATTATCTCCGTAGTTAAAGTAGGTTTTCTCCAAAAGCTGGTTTTTTAGTATTGTTAAGTTGGTTTTTGCCGTAAATCTGTATAACGTTTGTCTTTTGCAAAAGTTAGCTAAATACCAAACTTTTCTAAAGTTTTCAGACCATTATTGTCGATAGCAGTATTAGAAGGTTATATAGGGCCTCCTAAGGGATTAAGGGCACACACAATATATAGTGGTTATTGGCTTTGAGGGGGGAAAGGGATGTTTTCGCCTCGAAGCTTGTCTTGCAAGGTAGTCTGAATGCTTGATTTCGATGCCAGAAGCCGTTTTAAAGGTGAAAATTGCAGAGTGAATCCTCCCGAAGATAGCCTTGCTCCGGATAAGGATTTAATTATGGAGCAGATTCTTGAAAATATCAACACTACCCCTATTGGTCAGGTGTTAAAAAAGATAGCTTCGTTGCCGGAGGTCCGCAGAGAGAAAATTCTCGACGTCCGTCAGCAGCTTACAGAAGGTAAATACGATTTCAACGGGTATTTGGATGTTGCTCTCGATAAGGTTCTTGAGGAGCTTACTGCATAGGAGGGCTTTTTTGCGCCAGGTATGACGGACAATCCAGGTGTGGTTGAATCTCAGTAGGTATCTGGTCGGTAGTGTATTTGTATTCGGCTTTTTGTCTTTAGATGCCAATTTTCGATATACTGCGAAAGAGGTTTCTTTTATCTACGAGACTATTTCAGGAATGTCATCGTCCGGCTCATCAAGCTCGATAGGTTTGTAGCCCGGCTGCTTTGATTTTTCCATCTCTTCTTTGAAAGCGGCAGTAACTCTTTCCTGAATTCGTTTTCTGCATTCGGCATTTATCGGATGAGCGATATCGGCGTGAAGCTTCATTCTGCCTTTGAAATTCTTTTTTGCCCTGTTTTCCTGGAGAGTTGTTCCACAGTTATTGCAGTATTTAGCTCTGAGATGGTTTTTGCCTCCGCACCTTTCACAGTGATCGCTCATTTTCCTGGAGGGCATAGCGACGAAGTAACCATTCGTACCTTCGATAACCTTGATGTCGCGAACCACAAACTCATTGTCCATCGTTATTGAGCAAAAAGCTTTTAACCTGTCATCTTTGTTGCTGACCAACTTGACTCTGACCTCAGTGATTTTCATTTTCTTTGCCTCGCTTAAAAGTTTACCATCTATTGCTACAGACGATAATGCTTTTGCAACCGATTTTTTCTTCAAGTTTGTGTTTATATTGCCTGGCTATCTTTTCATCTCCGCTCTCGATGATACAAAAAAACCCTGTACCACTACCGCTTAGGCAGCAGGGCCCGACACCTAACGACTCAATTGTCGTTTTTAGTTCGGCAAGACCTTCTACCAAACTGAAACTACTTGTCTGTAGCATATTTGCGCACATCTTTACTACTAAATCAATATTGTTTTTTTGGATATGGCTGTTTATTTGGGTGCTGAGCTTCTTATATAGGGCTTGATTGTGCTTATAATTATCGTAAACCTTTTGTGTGGAAATACTTACATCTGGTAGTATCAAAATAGCAAAAAATTTAAAAATTTTTTTAATTTTTTTAATTTTTTCGCCTTTTCCTGTACAAAACGCCAGCGGACCATCTAAAAAGAAAGCAACATCACTGCCGAGCTGCGATGCCAGTTTGGCCAGGCAGCGATTGGGCAGTTGAAAATCCTTATATTTGTTTAGTCCCATAAGGGCTGCTGCTGCATCGCTGCTTGCTGAGCCGAATCCTGAGCCTGCGGGGATATTTTTTGTCAGGGTGATTTTAAGATCAGCCTTCACATCCTGATTTTCAAGGAGCATCGTGACAGCTCGATAAACAAGATTATCTTCTCCTTGGGGCGCCCGGTGTGGACCCTGGCAGATAAGCTCAATGCCGGCTTTTTGGCCCGGTTCGATGAGGATTTCATCGTACCAGTTAACCTTGGCCATTATCGTTTCTAATTCGTGGAAACCATCCGGACGTTTGCCGGCTACAAGCAGACTCAAATTGATTTTGGCAGGCGCCCTTACCAATAATCCATCGCCGACGGTTTCAAATTGTTCTTTTTCAATCATATCTGCAAATTCAGATTATAATAGAGGATTTTAACTCTGTGTATAGAAAAGCTGCATTGTTCCTAAATTAGACGCAAATGCATCCAATATCAGGATTCTACAAAACAAAGTCGGTCGAGTTGTCTGGGACAGGTGGGCTTCAATTATTGAAACTGTAGTGTCAATCTTCGCCGAGGGCTTTTTTATTGGCAAGGAATTCTTTACGGCCAAGGAAATAAACCGGCACATCACCATAAGCTCCTTCTACCCTGCCTGAGTAAGCTTGCTGCCAGGGAACATTCGTTAGCGAGGTGAGCAAATCTACACGAACAGGAGGGACACCAAGCTGGATGACATTGTCCGGCTGCTGGAAATCTGATTTGTTCAAATCTAAAGAGCCGAAGCCGAATTCTTTAAGGGCAGCTAAAATTCTCTCGGCATTTTTGGAATCAGGTTTTAAGAAAATATCAATATCGCCGGTGAGCCGAGGGACCCCATAGAAAGCAAGTGCATAAGCCCCGACAATAACATAATCCACATTATGAGCGTTTAACAACGCGAGCAGTTCTTTGAAGTCTGGCTGAATTTCCATAATATTGGCTTCTTAGATTTTCTACAGATTCAATACGCTGCTGTGGGGTCTTACTTAACCAGTATTTCAGGTCATCTTTAACCTTAGACCAGTCCTGCAGATTACACTTTTTAATAACCTTTTCAATCATAACTATATGTTAAAACAATTGCCCTGCGCAGTAAAGGATATTTTAGAATCGCTCGTTGACATTATAACGAATTGGGTTTATTTTGAAGACGGAAAATTGATTACAAAGAGAGTTTTTGTGAAGCGCGAAGAGTATCTCGCATAAATTTGAAATTCGAATATGATTACATACGCTTCTAACAGGCGTATCGAAGTCCGAAACAAATTCAAATGACCAAAATTGAGAATTCAAAATCAGGGCGTAAGAAGTTGAGATTGCTATCCCGCACCGATTGCGATTAGGCCTTAGCCTAAGTGGTGCCGGACTTTATAAGCGTTACGATAAGGACAGCGTGTGTTGAGATATTGACGGAAAGGAGATTGAGATGGGAAACAGTACGAGCAAAGCTTCGCAGATGCGTATTCCTAAAAAGAATCGGCAGCTTTTTGAGCAGATAATTGAGCTGATTGATGCGTTCTGCGATGCTCACCTCAATGAGGATTACAAGGAGCTTTGTGAGGAGATGGCAGGCGAAATTTGCCGGTCACGTTGGCTGCTGAGCGGCAGCAAGACGGCTGCCTGGGCCAGCGGCATAGTTCACGCTGTCGGCTGGGTTAATTTCTTGAATGACCCCAAACAAAGCCCCTATATGAAAACTGCACAGGTGGCAGATGGATTTGGCGTGTCACAGGGAACAATGATGGCGAAATCAAAAATCATTCGTGACAAGCTCTGCCTGATGCCGTTTGACCCGGACTGGTGCATACCAGCTATGCTCGCGGACAATCCGCTGGTCTGGATGCTGGAAGTCAACGGATTTATTATGGATATTCGCTATGCCCCGCGCCAGATACAGGAAGAGGCGTATCGGCTGGGACTGATACCTTTCATTCCTGCTGATAAGCATAAACAGGAGCAGCAATCCGGCCCAGAGACAAAAATCATAGAATTTCCTTCCAAGCAGAGCGTGGCTTCCAAACCAAATTCACATCAGAGTCCCAAAGACGGTGGGCTTTGTCTATCCGAGGAATTAGAGAAACAGGGAATATCTGATGACGAATGATGAAACAATAGATAACCAGTCGAGTTACAAGCGACCTGCGGCGAGCAGCGAGTCTGTTACGTGGTGGCACTGGCACAGGCGGCTGTATAATTGGGTCATTCACTGGGCGGATACCCCGCACGCTCAAGCCGCACTATTTTTGCTTGCCTTCTCAGAGTCCAGTTTTTTCCCCGTCCCACCGGATGTGCTGCTGGCAGCAATGTCGCTGGGTATACCAAGGAGATGGCTTAGATTTGCCCTTTTGTGCTCTTTGGCTTCGGTTCTGGGCGGGTGCTTCGGGTATATCATAGGAATGTTTCTGTGGGCAGGGGTTGGGAATCTCTTTCACAACTACGTTCCTGGTTTTTCACGTGATATGGTTGTGTTTACCTCCGGCCAACAGATGCAGGGCCTTATTGACCGCAAGTGCGTTGAGGCACAGCTACTTTTCGAGCCGACTCCCAAGGTTCAAAAGACACCCATTTACCCCATCGTCCTATCCACACGTGATGGGCAAAGCCAATCAATAGATGAAAAAATGGTAAAAGAGGTCAAGATAAACCCATTTACCACCGTTGGCGCTTTGTACGTAAAATATGATTGGGAAATCGTCGCAATAGCTGGTTTCACTCCTATTCCGTATAAGGTGATTACCGTGACGGCAGGGGTGTTCAAAATTGATTTCCTTGTTTTTTTCATTGCTTCGGCGCTAAGCCGGTCTGCAAGGTTCTTTTTAGTAGCAGGACTGTTGGGCTGGAAGGGCGAAAAAATTCGGCCCTTCGTAGAAAAATATTTCAATTGGCTTTCATTAGCCTTTGCAGTATTATTGATTGGTGGTTTTCTTGTGGTAAAATGGTTGCATTAAGCTCAACAACATTCAGTGGAGCAGGTGGCTGAATACTGAATTGCAAGTATGGACGATAGGCAAAAACAAACACTTCTGAAAGTCGCTCGTGATACCGTTGAGGCGGTCATCAGGCGCAAGCCGACTCAGATAGTCCAGTCGGACGACCCTGAATTGAACGCTCCCTGCGGGTGCTTTGTAACATTAAAAAACCACGGCCGTTTGCGAGGATGTATCGGCCAATTCACTTCGGATAGTCCCTTGATTGAATTGGTTGGCCAGATGGCAAAGGCCTCGGCTACCGGCGACCCGCGTTTTTTTGCCGACCCGATAAGTGCCGGCGAGTTGGACAAATTAGATGTCGAAATATCGGTTCTGTCGCCTTTGCAGAGAACGGATAAGCCGTTAAGTCTCCGGTTAGGCGTTGACGGCATTTATATAAAAAAGGGACGTTTCTCGGGCTGCTTTCTGCCGCAGGTTGCCACTGAGACCGGCTGGAGCAAGGAGGAATTCCTTTCGTACTGCTGTGCGCACAAAGCGGGGCTATCGCCTGATGCCTGGAAGAAACCAGACACAGAAGTTTATCTGTTTACTGCTGATGTATTCGGAGCGGAGTTCAAGGAGATATAGTTCTCTGCTTTCGTTACTTTTCGATTTCGTTGCCCACCACATAGCCGCCCCCTGCCCCAATAAGTCCTCCAACTACTATTCCTCCGGCCCCACCTGTCACCGCCCCTATCACTGCGCCGCCAACTCCCCCAATCGCAGCACCGGTTTGGGCACTGTTTGCACAGCCATTCATAAGCAGTAAACATACACAGAGAAGCGTTAACGTCAGGACTATCAACAACCTGTTTTTCATCTTGCACCTCAATCTTAAACAATAATACAGATTTCCTCTATGCTCTCTGAAATCAACATGGCTGAGCCTCAAGACTTCATTAAACTACCAAATCCATCATAAAATTGCAATTGTTTTGGACCTTTTCGTGCAGTTCTTCCGTCATTTTTGGTATCGCTTCTCCCGAAGGAATCGTATCTATCTTGTCGTCCCGGCCATAAGTTTAGACGAAAAATACCGCATATCTGGACAAAATATAATGGATTTCTTATCATTTGTAGCCGATGTTAAAGATGTGGAGTTCAGGGTTTTTGTAGTATCTTTCTTAGATTTGGCTTTATCCTAAAAAAGGCAGTAGATTGGCGGTCTAAAGAGCTGCTGGTCTTCGGAGGAAGGATTGGAGTGAGGAAATTCTCGTTAATTTGCATAATCATTGTTTGTCTGGCCGGCTGTTCTAAGCCCGATAAAATCGAGATTAACAGTACGGGCAGTGCCCAGAGGCTTGATACCTGTGCTGGAATAGCGTTATATTTACAGAGTCAGGGTCTGCCGGGGCTGGAATCTGCCCAGGTTTGGAAGAATGGGTATGGGCCGGGGCTGAAATTAACTACCACCCATTATGAGATTTTCACGATGCTTTTGGAGCCTGATATGCTTCGAGGGATTAGCGGATTTGTTGAATCGGCCTACCGGGCCTATAACAGTCAGTTACCCGAACCTATCGAAACAAAAACCAAATTTACTATTTATCTTTTTGCCGACCGCGGCCAGTGGGAGGATTTCACGAGGAGCTTTGCGGGCGAGCAGGCGGAAATGTTTTGCAAAATAAAGGCCGGTGCGTATTATCATAACGGCGCCTGCGTGCTGTATGATATAGGCAGAGTGCGAACTTTTGCTGCTCTCGGGCATGAAGGATGGCATCAGTTTAACGGCAGATGTTTTAAATACCGTCTGCCAAGCTGGCTTGACGAGGGGGTGGCAATGCTTTTTGAGACCTATGGAAGCCAGGGTGAGCTGTTTTATTTTGAGCCGGCCCAGAATATGTATCGATTAGACGGGCTGAAAAAAATGCTGACGAAAAACAAGATGCTCCCGCTGAAAGAATTGGTTACAATGAACCCCGGCGATGTGCTTGCCACGGACCAGACCGAAGCGGTAATGGCTTTTTACAGCCAATCATACGCATTAGTGCGGTTTCTACAAGAAGCAGGTTATGGCAGACGCCTGGGTGCATATCGTAGGTTGCTCGCAGACGGCTTAAGGGGAGACTGGGCACTCGACGATGTGAACAAAACAATAGCAACAGACAGAAACACCCCGAAGACCGTTTCCTGGAACCGAATTGTCGGCAGAGGATTATTTGAAGATTATATCGGCGATGATTTCGAGCAAATCGAGAAAGAGTATTTGGCTTTTTGCAGGCAAATAGTCCAGACACAAGACTAAGGACACAAGACTCAAGATTTATGTCTGAACAGTCCCAATATTCATTCATTCTTGCATCGGCTTCGCCGCGACGAAAACAGTTATTAGCGGAGGCCGGCTATAAATTCACCGTCGTTCGGCCAGATATTGACGAATCGACAATTGCTTCTGAGGGAATCAGTGCCGAAGGATATGCCGAGCGGTTGGCTTTGGCCAAGGCGAAGAATGTCGCTCAAAAGTATCCGGACTGCCTTGTCATCGGGGCCGATACCGTTGTGGATTCCCAGGGCCAAATTATCGGCAAGCCCACTGATGAGAAAGATGCCGAGCGGATAACCAAAAAGCTCTTTAGCAGGCCTCATAAAGTGATAACCGGCATTGCAATAGTCAGATTATGCGACGGCATCGAATTGAGCCAAAGCGATACCACGGTCGTTTATCCGAAGCGATTGACTTCTGAACAAATTGCCGAGCATATCAAAAGCCAAAGCTGGCGAGACAAAGCGGGGGCTTATGCGATAAAAGAAAATGGAGATGAATTTGTTGAAAGGATTGAGGGAAGCCTTACAAACGTAATGGGCCTGCCAATGGAACTCCTGCAGCGACTGCTAACAGGGATTATTGGGGTGGTTCCAAGTCCTGAAAAATAGCGGGCATAGGTGATTTCAGCAGAACAATGCCCTCATTTGATAACGAGGTCTGGCACCTTGTTTTCCCGGCACAGTCAGTTATCATATCTAAATAAAATACCTGACGATAGACTATCCACAAGGAGCTTGCAGAAGATGTGAGCTTATAACCTAAGGACATCGTGAATTATTTGAGATGGAGAAAGAAATGGGAAGACATAACAATTACATTGCCCGCCGTTCGTTTCTGAAAGGCGCGCTGGCGGTAGCTGCTGCTTCGACCGGTGAGACCTTTGCGGCCCAGAAGCTAAAGCAGGAGAAGCCGGGCGCAGGCTCAGTGAGCCTGCGCGAAAAATTCTTTGGTTGTATTGCCGGCTGCCATATCGGCTCGGCTATGGGTGCAGTTGTCGAAGGATGGTCCTGGGAAAGAATCGAAAAAGAATATGGCACACTTGATAAGCTGCTGCCTTACCACCATTACGGAAAGAGTAACGACTGGGTACGTGAGCCCGGGACCACCGAAGACGGCGTGGAACGCCAGAAGCTTATGATTACCGCGATAATCGAAAAGCAGGACAGGATAAATGCCGAAGACCTTCGCAAGGCCTGGGTGGACTATATGAATCCCAATGCAGCGGGGCTGGTCTCGGAGCCGTTCGAGGGAGCTCTGCTGGCGATAGCCAAGACGCATATACCTGCCGCGGATATTGGTAAATACTGTGACTATTCCGGCCTTGTTTCCCTCTCGCGCTCCTGCCATCCAATCGGCCTTATCAATGCAGGTGACATCCAGGGAGCTATCGATGACATTCGAGAGATTGGTCAACTTTATAATACAGCCAACAGCCGGGGCATACTCTGGGCGGAAGTCACTGCCTTTGCCATCGCCGCCGCCACAAAACCTGGTGCCACCGTCGATAGTGTTCTCGGGGCTATTTTAGATAATTGCGATAAGGTTGATAATCGCTTTACTAGACAAGCGGGAATTCGCCGAGAAATCGAGAGGACGCTGGAACTCACGGCTGATTGCAGCGATTTTCGTGATATGCGAAGAAAATTCGATACGGTCTATAGCGGTACAGGTATTCCTTATGCTCATAGCTACGCCAATGAAATCGTTACGAAAGCCGTATGTGTGTTCAAAATGACCGGGGCGAACACCTGGGAGGCTATGAAGGCGGGTGTCAATATGGGCCGGGACACTGATTGCCTCACCGCCGTTGCTGCCGGCATATCCGGAGCGCTCTCAGGGGCCGTTTCCATTCCCAAGGATTTGATAAAACAGGTTGATTATGCGACTTCGATTAACCCACATACGAACTCCCGGCGCACTTTGAGAGAGACTTCAGACGGCTTGTATAATGCTTTCAAATCCAGACTTGCAAAATTGAAGACCTACATCGAAGAAATGGATACAGCTTAAAGAAAAATAGCCAATAATGTTGATTGATGGAGTAGTCAGAGAAGGCTGATGAAATAGTATGTAAGAAAAAAACTGCTTGTGCCTTTAACGAAAGTCTGTTCTTATGGAGACAGACCCGGGTAAATTATGTGTTAGTATTTGAGAAAGAGCGTTTCGAATATAGATAAGATTTGAGGGGAGCTTAAAAATGGTGCGAAGGATATTCTGGTCTGTTCTGGTAATATGTCTGGTTTTTTTAGCAAGCCGGTCGGCATCTGGGGAGGACGGCAATGACGGGTGGATTTCGCTGTTCGATAGGAAAACGCTTAACGGCTGGAAAGCGAGCGAGAACGAAAGTACATTTATTGTCCGGGATGGAATGATTGTGGCCCAGGGTCCGCGGAGTCATCTTTACTACGTTGGCCCAGTGGAGGATGCGAACTTTCAGGATTTTGAGTTTAAGGCCGACGTAATGACAAAGCCCGGCGCGAATTCCGGAATGTACTTCCATACGGAATATCGGGAAACCGATTGGCCGCGTAAGGGCTTTGAGGTACAGGTCAACAATACACATACAGACTGGAGGAAAACCGGCAGCCTTTATGGCATAAAGGACATTCGCGAGTCACCGGCCAGAGATGATGAGTGGTTTACGCAGCACATTATTGTCGATGGCAGACAGGTTACTGTCATAGTTAATGGCAGAACTGTTCTCGAGTATGCCCAGACAGATGATGTTGGGCCAGGCAGAAGAGGCCGAAGTCTGTCGAGCGGTACATTTGCCTTACAGGGTCACGACCCGGCAAGCACGGTTTTTTACAAGAACATTATGGTCAGACCGCTGCCAAGACCGGATTTTCCTATGGTTGACTACCACGTGCATCTGAAAGGCGGCTTGACGCTGGAGGAGGCAATTCGGAATGCACAAGCAAGGGGGATTAAGCTCGGCATTGCGGAGAACTGCGGTATTGGCTTTAGAGTAACTAATGACGAAGAGCTGCAGCGTTCTCTGAAGCTTTTGGAAGGTAAGCCTGTTTACAAGGCGATGCAGGCGGAAGGGCGTGAATGGCTAAATCTTTTCTCGCCGGAAATGATTGCGAAATTCGACTACGTGTTCACTGACGCTATGACCTTTACGGACAAGCGGGGCAAGCGAATACGCCTCTGGATTCGGGAGCAGGTGCAGATTGACGATAAGCAGGACTTTATGGATATGTACGTGGACAGGATTGTAACAATACTGAATAATGAGCCGATTGATATTTATGTCAATCCCACTTTTTTGCCTGCGGTTATAGCGGACGAATATGATGTGCTGTGGACGCCGCAGCGAATGGATAAAGTTATTGAAGCCGCCGTCAAAAATGATGTGGCTGTTGAAATCAACGCCCGCTCTCGAATTCCCAGCATAGCTTTCATAAAGAGGGCAAAGAAGGCGGGTGTCAAATTCTCGTTTGGAACAAACAACGATGGCAGGGAGCTGGGGCATCTCGAATATTGCCGAAGAATGGCGAGGGAATGCGGACTCACTATAAAAGATATGTTCTCGCCTCTCAGAGGGGCTGGGCCGGAAGGAAAAAGTCTCTAACGGCCTTTGACGTGGGCGAATTCTTAGAAAAGATACTGAACAAATATGCACAATACGGGGGATTTTCCTTGACGGGAAGGTGGTTCATTTTATATAAATAGAATTGAGTTAATCTGGAGATTTTGGTCTTTTAGCAGACAAAGTTCTTTTAGTTTACGAACAGAGGAGGAGTTATTTTGTATTATGCCAGGCACAGAGTTGTAAGTAATAGCTTTTTTGTGCTTTGCGAATGCAGACTCATACATCGCAATTAACAGCTCATATCCGGCATACTTGCCGGAACAAGTGTTTTGGTATGTGGCCACGATGGCACGGTCATTTTAACTTTTTTTTAGGAGGACTAATAATGTGCAGGAAATCGATTTTTTTAAGGTCTTTTGTTTTGTCCGCAGGATGCCTATCGGCTGTGCTGGCCATTGGCAGCGTGGCACAGGCCGGTCTTGCGGAATGGGAGGCGGCTATAAGCAGTGCCAATCCCATCCATTGGTATAAGTTTAACGAAGCTGCAGGAACCAATTGCAAAGATTCCGGCAGTGCAGGCCTGAACGGGACATACAGCGGTGTGTTCTTAGGTCAGGAAGGATACTTCGGTGCAGGAACGGCTGTGAGATTCGACAGGAGCGCAGATAACCGTGTCAATCTTACCGGCGGCAGAGACCTTGACACTTCATGGACGGCAGAATATATCGTAATGAATATGAAGCCGGCGGCTGCCAATGACTCGCAGGCACTGCATGACAGCGACAGCACTTCGGTTCGTCTGTCCGGCTGGACCTCATTGGGCGAGGTCGGCTTCACTCTGTATGGGGTCGAGGACTATCGATTCACACCAGAAAAAGGATTAACTTTGGAGGATTTGATAATACCGGTCGGTGAATGGATGCATTTGACTTGGCGCAGGAATGAATCAGGCGGTATGCAAATGTTCTTCAATGGTGAGCTGGTGGGAACCCATACGAGCTCTATTGCTTTCCCAAGGCTAAGAATTGGCGCTCGGGGTGCCGGCCCTGCAGACATGCTTAATGCCTTTCTGGACGAGGCTGTGGTTTTTGGCCGGGCTCTGACAGATGCTGAGATTATTGCTCATGCTAATGCTGCCGGTCTTGTCGAGCTTAGAGCTAAAGACCCCGGCCCGGCCGATGGCACCCTGCATCTGGACACATGGGCGAACCTTAGCTGGTCGCCAGGATATGGTGCAGCCTCGCACGATGTGTACTTCGGCGACAATTTTGACGATGTCGCCGCCGGCACAGCCGAGACGTTCCAGGGCAATCAGGCTTCTATGTTTCTCATTGTCGGTTTCCCCGGATTTCCCTATCCGGGCGGTCTTGTTCCGGGCACAACCTACTACTGGAGGGTCGATGAGGTCCAGACCGATGGTACTACAATACACAAAGGCAATGTCTGGAGCTTTATGGTTCCACCCAGAACTGCCTATAATCCAAAACCTGCTAATGGAGCTAAATTCGTGGCCCTGAATGTGTCTTTTAGCTGGACCGCAGGTTTCGGTGCAAAATTGCACACAGTGTATTTCGGCGAGAATTTCGATGATGTCAACAATGCCGCCGGCGGTCTGCCTCAGGGGACCATAACCTATACTCCCGGACCGCTGGTAAAAGACAGGACTTACTACTGGCGAGTTGATGAGTTTGATGCCGCCGCCACGCATAAAGGCGATGTCTGGAGTTTCAAAACACTACCCGATATACCCATTGTTGACCCCAGTTTCCTCGGCTGGTGGAAGCTTGATGAAGGCCAAGGCACCACTGCCGTTGATTGGTCCGGCCATGACAATCACGGCACTCTTATTGGTGACCCGCAGTGGGTGGCCGGCAATGATGGTGATGCACTTGAGTTAGACGGAAGTGGGGACTGGGTGGACTATGGCAATAAGCTGCAGATTACCGATGCGATTACTATCGCCTGCTGGATTAATCCGGCCGGACTTACCGGTGACCGGGGCTTTGTCGCCAGGAACGGTGCGTATGCGTTCAAGTCCAGCAGCAACCACCTTCGGTTCACTACGCCCGGCATTTTAGACCACGATGCACTTAACGCGACTCTACAGGTAGGGACCTGGCAGCATGTAGCCGTTACCTTCCGGCCTGAGCAGACCGCAGGGGCGGTGTTCTACATCAACGGAGTCGAAATGGAGCGGTTGAATAGTTCGGCGATGAGTGCCGGCACCGGACCATTTCTTGTCGGCAACAATCAGTGGGGTCAAACCTTTACCGGTCTGATTGACGATGTACGCGTCTATAACAAGATTCTGACGGCTGAGGAGCTCAGACAGGCAATGCGCGGCGACCCGTTGCTTGCCTGGAACCCAGGTCCGGCTGACAGGTCAGCACTGGATATTGACGAAGTATTACCTCTGAGTTGGTTAGGCGGGGATAAGGCTTCTCAGCACGATGTGTATTTCGGGACTGATAAAGACGCCCTTGCTGATGCCGATGCATCCGATACGACCGGCATATATCGAGGCCGACAGAGTGCTACCAGCTATGCTCCTCCCGAAGGTGTTGAATGGGGCGGCGGGCCTTACTACTGGCGAATCGACCAGTACAATACCGACGGAACTATCAGCACAGGTAGAATCTGGAGTTTCACGGTGGCCGACTATCTTACCGTAGATGACTTCGAGGATTATGATGCCGGCAAAAACCAGATATGGTACGCCTGGAAAGACGGGCTTGGCTATGGGACCCCGGGTACTCAGCCCTACTCTGCCGGTAACGGGACCGGCTCGGCTGTAGGGGACGAATCCACTCCTTCTTACACCGAGGAAACTATTGTTCACGGAGGCAGGCAGGCGATGCCTTTATTCTACGACAACAGCATCCTCAAGTATTCGGAAGCCCAGATGACGTTGAGCTCGCGCCGAGACTGGACCAAGGAAGGTGTTAGCACATTGTCGATTTGGTTCAGAGGCGATTCGGCTAACACTGCTGAGACGTTGTATGTCGCTCTCAACGGCAGTGCGGTCATCTCTCACGATAATCCTAATGCAGCACAGATAGATGAGTGGACAGAATGGAAAATTGACCTGCAAGCTTTTGCCGACCAGGGCGTGAACCTGGCCAATGTCAATACGCTCGCCCTTGGATTAGGAAATAAGAAAAACCCGAAGGCTGGTGGCTCAGGTACGATGTACTTTGATGATATTCGACTGTATCGGCCGGAGCAAATATAAAACAGCAATCTATCGATGCTCGCCCGCCACGCTGATTGGCGGGCAAGTCTTGACAGAATGCTCTGTCGCAGAATCTCCTGGTGTAATTTTTGTGCCTGGGAGCGTTTTGAAGATTGTTTGTACTGCCTGAATATCTTCTGTATTCCTGCTGTTGTAGCCTCGCCGGTATGAACAACGACACGATAGCGTAAAGTGAGCGTCCGGCCCTCAGGCAGGTCAAAGTGGTCGTCTTTTAGCCAGTACATCGGTGTTGGTGAGAAGAAACCGTAATCGCGGGTAAACCATTTGCTCGGGAACCAGCGGTTGTCCGGATGCTGCAGAATTGCAATGCCTTCGGTAACACCGCTGCGTGCGCCGCAGTAGTCGCACCAGGGCGAGGCAACCCCGAACGTGCCTTTTTCGGCGGTCTTGCCCTCGGCATTGATAAGCCTGCCGCCGGACTTGACACTCAGCTCCGGCACAACGCGGGCCGAGAACAAAGAGTGGTTCGTCTTGAGAATGCGGACATCCGTCAGGGCTTTTAGACTAATCTCGAAATCAATAAATCGAAGGTCTTTGTTCGGCGCAGTGATAGTTACACGCCGCAGGTCGCGGATAACCGGTTCCTTGTTCGGTTGCTGCCACAGACATATGTCAGTAAAAACAACTCGTTTGCCTGATGCCTTGATGAGCTTCGGGCCCTGCGAGACTATCTGGCCGCGTTCATTGCCTTCCTGCCAGTAGTTGCCGCCGTTGACACGGTCGCAGCCGAAGAACAGCGAATGATGGTGCGGATATGGCTCTGATGTTTCGGTAGTAACGGACGTACCCGATGCCGGTCCATTTACCGGCCAGAAATATGGGTACTTCGCAGAAGACTCGAACTTGTAGCATGTGAATAATTCTCCGCCGACGGTAACTGCGATATGACTTTTTTCGAGTGTTGCTGTTACATTTTGTGGACCCGTTTGCGCGTTATCGAAATGTTGCCGAGTCGAAGAACAGGCGCCAATAATCAACAGTAAAACTCCGGCAACTGCTGTCCATCGATTCATATAAGTCTCCTGTTTTTCAATGGTCTTTAATTCGTCGGTAATCAATTTCACAGGTGCCAGGGGCTGCGCATTGACCTTGAGAGCATTCGATTAGCCTGCTCATCGTTGGTGAATCTTTCCTGTTCGGGGTCCCATTTTAGTTTTCGGCCTCGCCCGCCGTCCGTCTGGCGGGCAAGCCGCATAGATATATCGCCTAATAGACAGACGCTGCACGAGCGGTGGCCTACTTCGACGGGAGCGATAGTTTCGGCCCGCGTTTTAATACATTCAAGAAAATTTGCCTTGTGGTTGTTACTTTTGTAGAGATGGATTTCATTTGGGCCGATGGTCGTGGTCAATAATGACTTTGGTTGGGCATCGATTTGTCCGCGATTGACGTAAACCCAGCCTTCGTCTCCCTCGAATAGGACACCTTGTTTGTTCTTTTTGTTGTCGGCACAAATGACTTTTACGCCGTTGGCATAAGCGTACTCGATGTAGAAGTCACCATGCACATCCCACAGTCCCTCCTTTGGATATTCGGCCCGGCCTTCAATCTCAACTGGACCCGTGTATTCTGTTCCCATCCCCCACTGGGCGATATCGTTATGGTGGCTGCCCCAGCCTGTAATCATACCGGCGCCGTAATCCTGGATTCGCAGCCAGCCCGGCCGGTCGTAACCCTTTTGAGGATGAACCCGCTGTTCGGTATAGGCGGCCCAGGGTGCGGGGCCTAACCACATATCGTAATCGAGCCAATCAGGGACGGGCATCGGTGGTTGTGGGGTAGTGGATGGGTCTGTGTCGAAGCCGACTTTGACGGTATGCAGTTTGCCGATTCGGCCATTGCGAACCAGCTCACAGGCGGTGCGAAATCTCGAATCGGAGCGCTGCTGACTTCCGACCTGAAAGATACGGCCATAACGGCGAACCGTATCGCTTAGCAAGCGTCCCTCTTCGATAGTCAGAGTCAGCGGCTTTTGCAGGAAGATATCCTTGCCGGCCCTGGCGGCGGCAATCGCTGGAAGCGCATGCCAGTGGTCCGGCGTAGCAATTGAAACCGCATCAATATCATCTCGTGCAACCAGGTCCCTGAAGTCTTTGTACGTCGCACAACCTTTGTAGTTACTATTTCCGCCCTGAGCGCTGTAATGCTTTTCTACAAGCTGCTGAGCATATTTTACCCTTTTGTCATCGACATCGCACACAGCGATGACCCGGGCCTGTTTGAATCCCATAATTTCTTTCAAGTCGTCAAGCCCCATGCGTCCGACGCCGATGCAGCCCACCGTGATGCGCTCGCCTGGCGCTTCGGCGCCGAATACTGAAGATGGCACAATTGTCGGCCCTGCCGCAAGGCATCTGCCGAAATCCGGCAGAAATGCCGGACTGTGGACTGTGGACAACCAGGCCATACCTGCTGCGGTAACCGCCGATGTTTTGAGAAACTGCCGTCGGCTTAGCTTACCTGCCTTCCTGTCCGGCGGCCAGACGGGTTTGGTTCTTTGACTCATTTTAAACAAGGTCTCTTGCCTGCCTTTCTTGTTGTATCCGGCAAAAATGCCGAAGTCGTATTTGCACCATGAAATATTATAATACCAAATCCGCTCGGTGCTGGCAATGGGGCAGCATTGCACGCACCAATTGAGCATCGACAGCATTAAACGCAGCCGAAGAAATAAATGAAGCTGGTTTGTCTTTGTCGAAGCTTGCCCGCCAATCAGTGTGGCGGGCTGGTATCGAAACTGGAGGCTGGAGGTCTGAGCCTCGAGTTTCCAGGGCTTGCCCGCCAATCAGTGTGGCGGGCGAGCATCGATACTCCACAGGATGCCTTGCGGCAGAGTATCGACAACCCTAAACATAGTGAGGAATCCATTTTCCGTAGCAGTAAAGTGACGCGGTGCGTCACTTTAGTCGCTTTTCACTTTAGGCATAACAAAGGCCTATTCATGCCGTAGCGATTCAATCGGGTCCATATTGGCCGCACGATAGGCCGGATACAAACCAAAGACTATACCTACTGCCCCGCTGATTCCAAAGGCTAACAGCAGAGAGCTACCCGTAATGACCGTAGGCATGTGACCAAAATGAGTTACAAACAATGGCAGAAGGGAGCCCAGAGCAATCCCAAAGATGCCTCCGGATAATGTTAAGATTAAAGTTTCAGAGAGGAATTGAGCGATAATATCGCGTTTCTTGGCACCGAGTGCACGGCGGATGCCAATCTCACGCGTTCTCTCGCTGACGGTGGCCAGCATAATGTTCATAATTCCTATACCGCCGACCAGAAGTGAAATTGCAGCGATTGAGCCGAGTACGATGCTGAAAATACGCTGTGTTCGTCTGGCCTGGCGCAACAGCTCCAGCGGGACAACTATACGGTAGTCCTTCTTGTCTTCATGAATACGCGCCAGCAAAGCATCCAAAATATCACGCATTGGCAGCACTTGCTCGATTGATTGAACCTTCACCGTTATCTTTTGTAGCTGTACTCTTTCCAAACTTTGCCTGCCCCCGCTAAAGCTGGCCTCTATCTCGCTGAATCGGGACTTGGCGGTTGACAAAGGCAAATATACGTTACCGGCAGCCTTACTATCGGAACCCGTTGCCGTAGGCACAGAATTGCCAAAATCACCCTGCTTACCTCCCAGAGGCGGTGACCCGCTCACGCCTACAACCTGGTAGCAATTACCCTGTATCTGAACATCTTTGCCGACCGGGTCCACAAATCCGAACAGACCGCTCACAAGCTGCTCATCGACCACGCATACGCTCTGTTGCTGATGCAGGTCGATACTGCTCAAAAACCGCCCATGAACCACGTGAACAGGCGAAATCTCCGTGTACCAGGGAATAGTACCTAAAATTTTTACTCCCACCTTGTGATTAAGATATCGTGCTTCCTGGTCTATCTCGCGAATGGGTACAACGACCTCAACATCGTGTAGGGTGTTTCGAATTGATTCGGCATCCTTATAGGTCAAGCCGTAGCTGCGCATTCTATCTGTATCGCCGGTGTCGGCCCGCTCCTTTGGCGGCTCAACCGTCTCAACAATCAAATTTGTGCTGCCAAGTTGCGCTATCACCGCCTGTGTCTCCTGGCTGGCCCCTTCACCTATCGCAAGCATAGCGATTACAGAGCAGACACCAAAAATTATACCCAGCATTGTCAGCATGGACCGCAGCCGATGCATCCAAAGGCTCTTGATGCCCAGCTTTACCGTCCTTTTAATACCAAACCAATGCATAATAGCTAACGCCTATGGTTATATTAATGTTTACAATCCCCTTGTAGGTCAACGTATCACTTTGGCTCATTTTTGGCTGTCTCTGATGCGGTCCATCTCGGCGGATTAAGTAACACTTTCTCACCCTCGGTCAAGCCACTTTTTATCTCGACAAAATTGTCGTTAAACAACCCCGTTTCAACCTCACGCATCTCCGCACGGCTGCTTGCCATAACGTAGCACATCTCTTTTTCGTCCACCGTTACGACCGACTGTATCGGCACATAGAGAACGTCGTGCAATTCATCGATAAGCACTTCAACCTTCCCTGTCATACCGGTCTTGAGAAAATCGTTCGTTCCGTCAATGCTCACATCTGTTGTATAGACTTTAAGGTCCGGATTCAGCCAGCGGTCTGGGTTGGCTAACGGTGCTTTTTTCAGCACCTTGCCGGTAAAGGCTTTATCCGGGAATGCCGCAATGATTATTTTGGCCGGCTGGTTCGGCTCAACCTTATCAATCCACGTTTCGTGAACCTTGACCTCGACCTTCATCTTGGATGAATCAGGTATCGTAATAATCTTATAGCCTTCGGATATTTCCGCCCCCTGCTCGATTTTTACTCTGGACCACTGTTCCGTGCTCGACCAATAGACTACCTGGCCCACCGCGGGGGCCTTAATCACGCAGGCCTCAATCTGCTCGAGCAGCTTTTCCAGTCGCTTATTCTGCATTTCGTAGGTGGCTTTCGCGCTGGCAAGCTTCGCCTTGGCCTGGGCCAACTGCGCACGGGCACGGGCTTCAGTTCGCTCTAATTCCAGCTTAGCCTCATTATAGTTGCTCAGGAACTGCTGGGCTTCTTTGGGAAAATCATAAAGCTTATATAATTTTAGCTCTTTCAGTGCCGCTTTCTCTTGAACACTATATCTGGCTACATCCAGTTGAGCACTTTTCAGGTCGAGTTCCGATGCATAATTAGCATCATGAAGTTTTTGTGTCCCCTCTAATACATCATGCGCTTTCTCCAAGTTTCCACGGGCAAGAAGAATAGCATCTTCTAATGTATCTAATTTCTGAGAAGCCGCTCCGCCCGAACTGTTGGGGTCATTAATGAGTGATGTTATATCGGGATGTGAATTTGGATTGCTATCTATCTGCTCAATCACTTTCTGTGCAATGTCTTCTCCCAGACACTTCTGGAAGTCCATCAGGGCGAATTTCACCTTCAGTTGGGCGGCGGTAACGTCGCTCTCATTTTGTTTGACTTGAATAAGATACGACTCATTGGCATCGGCATAGCCTGCCTCGGCAGTGGCAAGTTCAATTTCCCTTTGCGCAAGCTGCTCCTTCAATTTCGAAGAATCCAGCTCCACCAGCACCTTGCCGTTATTGACGTCTTCTGGGGTTATGATAGTACCTTCGGGCACAATGTTGACTATAGTCGCCTTCCCTTCCACTTTAGACTTAATATCTACCGAGTCAACCGCCTTGATGTCACCGCTTTCAGTCACGCTGATAATTAAATCACCTCGCTTTACCGTAAACAGCCCCGTTCCCTGCTTCGAATTATCGGAGCCGGTTACTTTTTGGCGCAAAAATCCAAACAAACTTATCACAACAGCTACAGCCACGAGAATTGAAATCAGAAGAAATCGTCTTGCTAACCCTGAATTGCCGGCCGCTTTGTTATATTGCTTTTTTGCATTCTTTACTTTAATCATATTATCTCTCTCTCAATTGTACTTGTTGTTATGCCGAAAGGCATCTGCCGCAAGGCATCCTGTGGAATGTGGACTGCTCCTACATTCCGTCCAGCCTGACCTGCGAAATGCCGATGTCCCGCTCGAAGCTCTATTTTACAATCGCATGACCTAACCTACAAAAAAGCCGTAGCACCGTTTTGCGCTTCTAATGAAGCATTATGCAAGTCAAGCAAATCTCACGTGCTTACTCGGCCTGCTTTCAGTAAAAAACGTGCGCTCTGAATTAGCTTGTCAAAATAATTATAACCGTTTTATGGCTGCCGGGCAAGGAAAAAAAATTATCCTGCAATTTGTATTGAGCATGCTGCCCGCGTTTGTTGCAGCCCCGCCTCTCAATTAGGAAATCAGGAGTCAGAATTTGTCCCTCGTTCTCTGATTTATGAATGGCGGCACGAACCGTCAAAATTTGTATTATTCGGGCTTATTTTATATAATACTACGGACCTGGAAGCGTGTACCATTTTTCTCCTGAATTGTTCCAGCTTATTTTTCCGAACGGCTCTTGCGACGAAGCTCATTTTGCTTTTTAGCATTTTCGATTAGCTCTGGTATGGAAACGGCAGCCCCGCCTTTTGCTTTGGATTCATCGGCGGCGGACATAAAGGCAAAAATCTCGATAGTCTCTTCCGGCGGCACGGGTACGCTGCCGGTCTTGAAGAATTTGATGATTTCTTCTGCTAAAGGTTCATATCCGTCGTATTTGCCGCCTTGGGCTATGCCCTTTGTTCCGAAAATCGTTGAGCCATAGTCACTCTTGCCGGTTCGCAGACCTCTGAAAGTTCCTATTCGTCCGCCTTTCCAGAGACCGACGACTAACTCGTAGTCTTTGGTCTGCACACGTTGAACGCTCTCACAGCCGGTGCCCATAATGCTAAAGAGAATTTCAACGCCATGGACGCCATACCAGTATAGGTCCGGGTGGTGCTCTTCAAGACTGCAAGGACCAAAAGTGTCGCAGCCGAGCACCTCGCCGACCTTTTCGTTGTTCCTAATGTCGGTAACTCCGTGACTAAACCGCAGTGAAGAGCTTGACCAGCACGGCACGTTGTTTTCCTTAGCGAGCCGAAATATCTCAATCACATCTGCTAAATTGCCGGCCATAGGTTTGTCGATGAAGACAGGCTTCTTCGCTGCAATCACGGGTCTTACCTGCTCCAGATGAGGCCGGCCATCGACGCTTTCTAACAGAACCCCATCAACTTTTTGGCAAAGCTCTTCAATAGTATCAACGATTTCCACTCCGAACTTGTCACGCATTTGGTTTGTGAATGTCTCAACTCTATTGGCTGAGGCGGAAATATCCGGCGAGCCTCCGGGATAGCCGACAACAACCTTACAGCCATAATTCTTTGCAGGGTCGTTGATGAGCCTCGTAAAGGCGATAACGTGCGAGGTGTCAAGGCCTATCATGCCAAGACGAAAGACCTTTTCCTCGGCTTCGGTTTCAAAGGGCAGCGTCAGCAGTACAATCAATACGGCTGTTAGTACGATAGTTCTGTTCATAGTTAATTCTCCATCTTAAATTAGTTTAATTATTCGGTTGTCATTCCCTGCAACTCACGCCTTCTGGTCGTATTGAGGAATCTTAATCAGTTCACCTTTTCGCAGCGCCGACTGATGAGCCATAATACCCGGCACCGTGTATGCCAAGGATTCATAGACATCAATTGCCGGCTGGCGGTTGTGAATCAGTGCATCAACGAATTCATGCGTAAGGAATGTGTGAGAGCCTTCGTGGCCGCTGTTGTGCCGCAGCGGTTCCGGCAGCATGTCCGTTTGCCACCATTCCGGCTGCTTATATTGCTCGAAGTTCGGCGACTCCCGGACAAAGCCGGCATCGTCTTTTTCCATCTGTTTGCCGGAGCGTATAATAATCGGGCCGATGCCATTGGGGTGGGCTGTATAAAAACTCATTCTGTCGCCTATCCACTGTGCACGCTCACAGCCGCGGTGTGCGCCCTTCCACCATATATTGACGCGGAAGGCGTTGCCGCGGTTAGTCCTGAACATCGCCGATGCGTTCCAGAACGGATTGCCATAAGCGTTGTCTTTGAGGATAGGGTCATCGTCGCCCCAGCCGTGGCACACAACTTCCGTTAATCTTTCACCGGTAACGCCGACCAGTTGGGAAGTACAGTGTGTCGGATAGTGCATCGGCGCCACGCCGTATCGCCAGGTTCGTTTGCCGTTACAGAAGTAGAGCGATTCGAGGCCGGCATGCTGGTACTCTGCTTCGCAGTAATACAAGGCCCCGAATTTGCCCTGCTGGTAAAACTTTCTCGCAGAAATCGTGGACTGCTGATAATAGCCGGTCTCAGCCATCATATAAGTCAGGCCGTATTTTTTGACGGTGTCCAGCAGAAGCTCGGCCTGCTCAATCGTGGCCCAGGCGGCGGGCACGGCTGATATCACGTGCTTGCCGTTTTTCATCGCCTCAATGGTATGCTGAACGTGAAGCGGGCCATCGGTAAATATGGCTACCGCATCGATATCTTTGGCGAGCACTAACTCCTCAAGTGAATTGTAAGCCTTTTGGCAATTATACACCTCCATCAATCGCTTGCGCCGGTCCTCGCGGAGGTCGCTGACTGCCTGAACGATGCAGTCCGGATGCTCGTGCCACTGAAAGGCGGTCCCAAAACCCCCGCCGACAACACCTATGCGAACTTTTTTAGGTGCCGTATTGACAGCTAACACACCCTGCGATGCCAGCATTGTCCCGGCCAAAACATAACCACCTCGCTTAATAAAATCACGCCGTGAAAAATCTGTCTGTAATTTGGAACGATTCCTTTTGGATGGAACGGTATTCTCAGCCATATATGCACACTCCTTCCTGCTAAATTGTAGTATTAAAGGGACTTGAGCTGTGTGCGTTAATCAAGCTCCTTTATGTAGATATTGGCGAACTGAATATGGTCGCCGTGGTGCTGCAGGGCAATTGGGCCGCGTTCGGGCAGTCCCGGCAGGCGGGCCTCGCGGATTACCGTCTTTCCATTTAAGACCACAGTAACCTTATCATCAATGGCGGTAATCTCGAAGCGGTTCCACTGGCCGACCGGATTGTCCGCATTCAGGATAGGCGTTGCAGCCCTTCGCGCTTCCGGCGGCATATTCTCATCCGTGCGGTATCCCCAGATTTCACCAGAGCCGACCGGCCAATTCCAGATATTGAGCTGGCTCTTCGAGTCGCCGCGCAGATAAATTCCGCTGTCGCCGGCATCCATCACCGGGACGGTTAACGGCTTGCCCGCAGCATCGGTCGCCTCTGAGCCATCCGGCAAAATCACAGGGACATTTTCAATCTTGGGTTTGTCCGGCAGGCGCCAGTCAACGATAAGAATAAAGTTCCCAAATTCCTCTTGCGTCCATAGGTTCTTGTCATCTCCGGCTGCTTCACTCTTGCCGTCGTAATCCAGAATCCAGTCCTTGGCGGTCCAATGTCCCTTATTGCCGGGTACGTCTTTCCAACCGCGAAGGTCAAGCCCATTGTACAGTGAACGGAAGCCCCTGTCTTTTTGTGCAACTACATCGTCCGGCGGATTGGAGCCGGGTAGCTCGCAAATACGGATATTGCGAAAATGAACCAGGCCGCCTTCGGATTCGAGGCAGATATATCCTTTGCGCGGATTAGCATGGAAGGCGCGAGTAACAACTTTTCCGTTGACCGCCAGGCTAACCGTGCCGTCTCGGCTCTCAACGCGATAGTGGTTCCACTGGCCGGCTGGATTGCATCGTTGCTCGCCGGGCAAAGAGCGCATCCAGCCGTTCGGATGGATTTTGTCCGGCGTCATAGTGGCGCCCTGAATGCCGAATACATCACCGTGACTGGTGTAATTTTCGGTATTGCGGCCATCCAATATCTGCACTTCGATTGCCCGCGTGAAAGGCTGCCCGGTTACAGGTAAGTCGTCGGAGTGGATGAATAAGCCGGCGTTGCCGCCTTTTTTCATGTGGCACCACTCTAATTCCAATATATAATTTTCATATTGCTTCTCGGTTCGCAGCACGCCGGTCGGAATTCCGCTGCAGATAATCATCCCGTCTTGTACAGTCCAGGTTTCCAGTGCGCAATTGACATTCACCCAGCCGTCGAGGTTCCTGCCGTTGAACAGGGACACAAATTTCTCCTCAGCTTCATCAAGCTCCTTAATCATCATATTTCGCAAAGTTATTGTGCCGTTAAGGTTCTGAAAGCCGATGTGTCCTCTGAGTGGCCGTTCCGCCAGAGGCGGTCCTTTTTCCTGGCGAGCCTTGGTTTCGCCTGACAGGTCTGCGTCGATTACCTTTTGGCCGTTGAGCATAATTTGCACCTGACTGCCGCGAGCGGTAATTTCCCACGAATTCCATTGGCCGACAGGTTTGGTAGCGTCCTTAGCGGCTATCTCGTCGTAAATCGAGCCGGTTCGCTGCTCGGGCCGAGAGCTGCCGCTATAATAGACATCGTGGTCAACAACCTGAATCTCCATCCCTTTGTAGGCCGGGTCGCCTTCCAGCGGGAATCGCAGCCCTATACCGCCGTTGCTGCCTTTGCTTATATTAGAGTCAAACTTCAATACGAAGTCACCATATTCCTTCGGCGAGGTAATCCAGGTCCGTTTATTCAGGCCGTAGAGAACGCCGTCTTCTATCTTCCAGGGTGTGCCCGGAACCTTTTGCGGCGTTTGAATGTCCGACCAGTCGCTGACCTTCCAGCCTGCCAGACTGTCACCCGCAAATAAAGGCCCGAACCCATCCCCGGCTGCCTGTAAATCTGTTGTGATTCCTGTAAGCAGGATATATACAACAGCGGTCGCTAAGAAAAAATGTAATCGTTTCATTGTAGAACCTCCTTTAAAACACAACCCAAATAAAGAATAATAAATATCCACTACAAGGTGTCCTGTGGAGAACCAGGAATTTCGGAGTTGATGATTCGATACTCCATATTCGCAATTAAGAACTGCCGTTTTACCCCTGCCGTTTTGCTTCACAAAGCGAATCAGCGGGAAAGGCGAAATTTTCTAAGCCGTATCATACTTGAATTGCCTGCCCCATGCCAATAGATTTTGTGAACCCAGCAACCAAAATCGTAGGGTGGGGCTCGCCCCACCTTTATTTAATCTGTGTACCCTGTGGCAATACTATTGAATTATTTCTTATAACTCTTTAGCCGGAAATTCGGCCTTGCAGTTTTTGCCAAAACAATTATAATTACACTTGCCCTGCACGTAACCGTTCACGGTTTTTTGAAGTAATTGAAGAAAAACTCCGTTTTTGTCCGATAAAAGCTTCATGGACAAAGACGCCATTATCGAAAAACTTACAAAACAAATTGCTCTGTTTCTTGAACGTAT
>Ga0315314_1000071_pt1 | contig 145745 bp, 153 predicted proteins | sample TDP9_MG_FD_203631 | JGI IMG/M metagenome (GOLD analysis project Ga0315314, IMG submission 203631) | Freshwater sediment microbial communities from Lake Towuti, South Sulawesi, Indonesia - TDP9 | ecosystem: Environmental > Aquatic > Freshwater > Lake > Sediment | place: Indonesia: South... | reverse complement strand
CAAGTCTGTTAAGGTTTGTGAGGTTGTAGCAGTTTTTCGCCCCTTAAAGCTGGTCTTTGCGAGGCGTGAAAGTTTCTCCGTGAGGGTAAAGTTTGTATGCGTGCGGTATTCTCGTTGTTCTCGTTATTATTGTTCTCGTTTTATTTCCGTCATGGTTGTTTTTTGTTTTCATAGCATTCGGCTTGATACAGTTTGTTTGGATAGTGTAGTGTCGTTACCGTATTGGTAGGAAGTCTGAAACCGTAGGTTTCAGGGGTCGGGTGTCTTTCTCTCCCCTAGGGGAGAGGGAGAAAGCCCTAACAAGGAAGAGGGAGTGGGGGTATAGAGTTCTCTTCTCTTGTTATGGTTGGCTTTCTCGTCTCGTCTAGGGGGGGGGTGTTTTTGGAAGTTTGAAACCTTTTCCAAAAAAGGTTTCTGTGTGTCCTTTGTGGAAGTAGTGTCAGAATGTGGTGTTAGAATGTGGTTTTGAGAATGTGAATTTGGATTTGTGTGAGGTCTGGGTGGTTGGCGTGCATTTTGCTTAGGAGTGTTCGTTGGGAACCGTCTTTTAGAGGAACGCCTATCTTTTTGCTGGGTTTGTTGTGAAAAGTTTTTTATATTAGCTATGTAGCTTTTAGTGAATTTGACTGCGTCGCAGTCTGCACAGGCATTGGTAAGGTAAGGTTTGGATTCGGGCTTTGTGATTGTGGGTTTAGCGAGTTTGTGCCTGTAGCTTGAGTTTGTGAGTTTGGGTCTGTGAGTTTGAAGTCGGTTTAGGTTCTTAGTGTTTGAGACACTCAATTGGTATGCCTCAGCGTGTAAAGAGGGGTTTGGTTTCCATTCCCTTCTTTCATTGCGGTGAAATGCGTGAACAAACAAGCTACAAATCGTCTGAAAAATGCTTTGTCGGTTAAGAAGAGGATTTTTTCTTGTGCTTTTCTGACTGATGTTTTGTGTTCGTTTCGTAAGACACAAGATTTTGCGGTTATGGAGCGGTGTTTTAAATGTCCTCACTATGAGAGGTTTAATCGTGAGATGCAAGAAGAGGAAGACGCTTTTTTTGAAGAAGTAGAGAGGATTCGGAAACATGGTTATCCGAAGAGGGTTGGCTGATGGATTCGCATACTGCTTTTGTAGTGTCTGAGGTTGTGCGTTATAATAGGGTTCTTGCGGAGCGTGTGAGGTTGAATCGGCAGATTGAGGAGAATCCATATTGGTTCTTGCCTGTTTATGATAGGGGTCATGAGGATTTTGAGCCTGTGGGTCGTGGAGCGAAAAGCTCAGATTTTTGCGGTAAGTGGTTGGGCTTGGTGGTCTGCAAGAATGTTGAAGGGCATAGACAGTATGGGGATAACAAGGTTGTGGTTCTCCACAAGCACGCTTGGTGTCATAAGGCTACGTGTCCCGTTTGTTTTATTCGTGGCTGGTCTGTTAGAGGAGCACAGAATATTTTTGCTCGTCTTGAAGGCGGTGTTAAGCGAGGTTATGGTAAAGTGGAACATCTGGCTGTGTCTGTTCCGCCAGAGGACTATGGTTTATCTGAGAAGGTTCTGCGTGAGAAGTCTCGTTCTGCTTTGTTAAGTCGTGGCGTTTTTGGTGGCTGTATGATTTTTCATGGCTACCGTATAGATAAGAAGCGTCGTGTTTTGGCTTGGAGTCCGCATTACCATGTTTTAGGCTTTATTCTTGGTGGCTATGACCGTTGTCGAAACTGCAAAAATCAGAAGTGTATTGGCTATGGCAATTTTAATATGTGTCGTGGCTTTGAGGCTAGGACACGAAGATTGTATGAGGAAGATGGGTATATTGTGCAGGTGGCGAAGGATGAGTTTGGAGTTAAGGCTGAGCGCAAGAATGTTGTTGGCACGGCTTGGTATCAGTTGAATCATGCTACTGTTCGGGTAAGTGCCTTTAGGCGGTTTCATGTTGTTACTTGGTTTGGTGTTTGTGGAAACCGCATGTATGCGGGTGCTAAGTTCAAGTCTGAAGATGTCTGTCCCGTGTGTAGCGGAGACATGGCTAAGTCTGCTTACATGGGTAAGAGGTATATTTGCAAGGACATAGGTGAGGTTGGTTATCAGCCGTGGTTTGTTGATGATATGTTTGATGAGAAGGGTGAGCCTAATTATGTTGAGGTTGTCGGGAGTTTAAAGGATGGGTAGCGGTAGCTATGCCCTCTAAGGTTCGTTTGGAGTCTAAGCCTAAGTTCTGTTCTGTTGAGGGTTGCGGTCGTTTGGCTGAATACTATTTTGGTGGCTGTCGTCTTTACCTCTGTAAGGTTCATGCTTTTCATTCGGAGTAGTTTTTCTGTTCTGGTTGGTTTGTTGGAGAGCGAAGAGGCGGGAGCCGATGAGCGAAAACAAGGTTAGCTCTTATCTGACTGTGAATAGAAAAAAGAAAGGGGGTTTATTTTCGTTTCTTGTATATGTGTAAGCCGTCTATTTCGTCGGCTTTGGTGAAGCCTAGCTCGATGAGTTTGCGTATCTCGTCTGGTGTGTTTGCGACTTTGGTAATGTATTCATCTGTGCCGTAGTTTGAGTGCATTTGGTCTATGTGTATGTAGATTTCCGTTGATTTGACAGATTTGTGTCCGAGGATTTGTTTGACGTGGTAAACGTCTTGGCATTTGTGCTGCTCTGTTGTGGCTTTCCAATGTCTAAAGGTGTGTAGGTGGATTTGTAAGAGTCGGGGGTTTGCTAGTTTTACTGTGGTTCGCTTGCGTAGTGCCTCAAACGTATGCTGTGTAGCTTTTATTGTGTTCGGGAAAACTAGTTCATTTGTTTGTGGGAGTCGGAAAAGCATTGCTATGAGTTTGTCGCTTATTGGTATTAGTCTGTCGTTGCTGCCTTTCTCGGCTCTGATGTAAACTAGCTTGCGTTGTTTGTCTATGTCTATCCATTTGAGGCGGTGCATTTCTCCGACTCTTGCAGCGGTTTCCTTTAGGAATTGTAGGCGTGTCGAAACTTTTTTTCCTGCTGCGCTGATTAGTGAGTCTAACTCCTCTTCAGTTGGTATGTATGGGATTTTGTCTTGTCGTTTGTAGATTGGTTTCTTCCATGTTCTGCCTAAAAACTCTAGGAATCCTGTGTATGAGTCTGCGATGTTGGCTTTGTATCCGTTCTGCCATTTGTCGTTTGTGGCTAGGATAGTTTTGACTTGTTCGGGGTCTGTGATGTCGCATTGTTTAGCGATTACGTTAAGTCGTCTTACGGTGGTTCTTATTGTTATGTCAGGTCTGCCGTTCTTTTTCATCTCCCAAGCATAGGCTAGCACTTTATCATTTGAAAACGTGGTGTGTGTTGCTGGCTTTGGGCTAGATGAGTCCCACTCACCCGCCGACGCAAAAAATAGCTTATAAGGTTCTTAAAAGCCTTCCGTGAATGAAACGTCAACTACTTCTTTGTTCGGATGATTTTTGTGGGCGTGACAATGACGTCAACTGGAACATCCCATTCACTGCTGATGATGTCTTCAACAACTTGGGCATCGTGAACGGTGGTAACCACAAGAGTTTTGGACGAGAGAGCGCCTGCATTTTTTAGTAAGGCGTATTCTTGGTCTGAGTAGCCAGTTCCTTTGCCGAGTCTGGCGCCGTCTAACGAGACTGCAACTGAACCAGCCACAAACAAGTTAATCTTTACTGCATTCGCCTCAATAGACCGCCCAATTTTGAAGGCGCCATGAATTGTAGACGCTTCAGAAATCTGTGACGGAGAGAGACTGCCTGACTCAATTAAGAGTAAGCCTTGCCTAAGTCTTGGTGTAGCCATCACGAGTGTTTTGCCGTCTCGCAGCACCGTTTCCCGAACGGGTCGCTGAGGCGAATCGGGATTACAGAACACTGTTTGCGCTGATTTGTATTCAGGCAAATTACTTAGGTTTTGAGCAGCCTTGTCAGCGCCTACAAAGTTGGGAATTCGCCCAATAATCGGTCTTGGAAACGTTGCAATGTTCTTCTCTTCCATTAGGCGCCAGATACGCATTCGAATTTCTTCTTTAGACAACGCGACACCTTAACAAATAGTCTGATAGGCGTGGATTTAATTGACGACTAATAAGCAAGCTTTATATAATGTTTTAAAGAATGGTGTTGAGCAAGTGGTCGCGATGGGTGACTACGTTCCACAAAGCTAATTTCTTATGCAACGCCCATCTTGAACCATTTAGTTCTTTAAGAAACAATGTAAAAGAGTTGATTGAATAATGTCAGACACGAAAGTCGCTGTGAAAAAAACGCCAACTGTCAAACGTGAGAACTGGAGTCGACATTTTGGTAAATGGTTCCGCCAAGTTTTGATGGACGCCGACATCTTGGACTACCGCTACCCCATTAAAGGCATGACCGTGTGGCGACCATACGGCTTCAAAATAAGAAGAAACGCGCTCAAAGTCATCAGAGACCTGCTTGACCAAAGCGGACACCAAGAGATGTTGTTCCCGCTTCTCATCCCCGAAACCTCACTGTCGAAGGAGTCTGTGCACATGAAAAACTTTGAAGGCGAAGTCTTCTGGATAACCCGAGGCGGATTAGCACCCTTAGACGTCAAGTTGGCGCTTCGACCCACAAGCGAAACCGTTATCGCGCCCATGCTCAAACTCTGGATTCGTTCCCACGCTGACCTGCCAATAAAGCTGTATCAGGTTGTTAACACTTTCAGGTACGAAACGAGGGCAACGCGCCCACTCATTCGCGTGAGAGAAATCGACAACTTCAAAGAAGCCCACACAGCGCACGCAACAGCGGAAGAAGCAGAAACTCAAGTAAGAGCGGCAGTGGAAATCTACAAAAAATTCTTTGACGCCCTCTGCGTACCCTACGTGATATCGAAGAGACCCGAATGGGACAAATTCGCAGGCGCAGATTACACAATATCCTTCGAACAAATCATGCCAGACGGCAGAACACTGCAAATCGGCACAGTGCACAACCTTGGGCAAAACTTCTCCAAAGCATTCGGCGTCACCTACGAGACAGAGAAAGGCGACAGAGAACACGTTTGGCAAACATGCTACGGATTGTCTGGAAGACCCATCGCAGGAATGCTTGCATGTCACGGTGACGACAATGGCACCGTTCTTCCACTTCAAATCGCACCAATACAGGTCGTAGTTGTGCCCATACCCAACAAGGAAATGGCAGCGCAAATCAACAAGACATGCCAAACTGTTGCTACAAAACTGATGAAGGCGGGCTTAAGAGTTGAATTTGACATGCGGCCTGATTTGACACCTGGCTCCAAGTTTTACTACTGGGAACTCCGCGGCGTCCCCATAAGAATCGAGGTGGGACCGCGAGACGTTCAAAAGAAAGAGATAACCATTGTGAGACGCGACACTCTTGAGCGTCAAGAAGTTAAGACACAAAGTCTGGTTGTTAACGTAGAGAAACTCATAAAGACCATGACAGAGGAAATGCGTCAAAAGGCCCGGGAATGGATGCGAAAACACGTTTACGGCGTCAATCATTTAGAAGACGCTAAACGACTTTTGAGACGCAGAGCGGGTATAGTTGAGGTTTCATGGTGTGGCAACGATGAGTGCGGTCACAAACTTGAAGAGGAAGTCAACGCTCGAGTGCTCGGCACTCCCCTAGACTTTAAAGAGAAGATTAAGGGAAGCTGCGTGGTTTGTGGAAGGAAAGCTGAAGCCATTCTTAGAGTCGCTGTAGCCTATTAAGTATCCCCTTTGCTGTTTTTTGTTACAAGTAGTCGATGAAAACCTCACTTTGCCCCAGTTCTTTGCCTGCTCTGTCCAGTTTGATTTGTCCCACATGCACAGAAGAGACTCGGCTTTTCACGTTGGTGTAGACTTTGAGAACTCGGCGTTCATAATCTATTTCTTGGATTACGCCTATACCGAGAAAGTTCTCGTCTTTGTCATGTAACGCTACCAGCAGACCTTCTTCATCGCCTTCCCAGACTATCTTCACTTTCTTCTTCAACGTATCACTCAGGTTTCTGGCGATTTCTTCGTCTGCCCACTGTTGCTTGCTTAAAACTATAAAGATAACCCCTTGCGTCTCTTCGCAATAGATTGGTGTTGTTCCAAGTTGTTCAACGATTTTTTCCATGGTTTCTCTATACGGAGGCATACCTGTTCCAAAGGGCACACCTGAGATTCTGATCCAGCTCACTGGAAATGACTGAACTGTTGCATTCTTCAAGAATTTCTTGTAGCCTAGTTCACGCAGAAGCTTGCGTTCTTCACGGTCTCTCTTGCGCACTGCTTGGGGAGATTCAATGATTAGGTTTTGGGTTTCGGTTAATGCGCCCAAAAGGAAGGTCAGCTCGCTTTTTTCTTGTATACCAATCACGATATTTGGTTTGATTTGTTTGGCTAACGAAACCTTGTATCGAACAGCGTCTTCGCCCTCAATCCAACCGTCAGTGTTTATGACTAATAAGTCGACGCCACGTTTCAGCGCTTTTTCTTTCATGTTAGTTATTCCGTTGACAACCTTGGGCACAGCGCCACTTGGGCTAGTTACTCCAACGAAGCAGACGGTTTCCGCGCCCATCTCAAACGGGTCCCGAATGGGTTTAATTATGCGGCAATAGCCTATGGTGGACGGTGGCCCCACATCAGACTGCCCCAGATCGGCATCTATCATGGCTACCCTCAGCTTCTCCTTCAACGCCCTGTTGGCTAAGTAGGCGCAGAAACTGGTTTTGCCAGAGTCGATGACGCCAACAATCATGACGGTTACAGGTTGGCTTTTTTCTGCAAGGATGACGTTGGCAGCGTTTTCCCATGACTTGGGAATTGTACTCGCATCAATCTCGTTTAGGGCGGCTTTTTCGCCCAGTTGCAGGTCGAATTCCGCCTTCATTTTGACTTCTAATGGGATGCGTTTTCCCTCGCGAATAACCATTCTTGAGCCTGCTCTGAGTTGGGCGCCTAGAATTTCAGCTTCGCCTGAAAGGAGAGTGATTGATGCTGGTCCGTCGACGAGCAGTGTTTTGCCAGCTTCTATGGTTCGTTTCAATTTGTTTTTGCCGCTCCTTTTCTTCTGTAGACTTGACCCCGGCGTTCTGCTATCTTAATTGCAGCCATGGTGTGTTTTAATCTTCGGTTGTGGGCGGTTTGCCCGCTGAAACGACTGGTTCCAGCTTCCTGCACGATTTCTATGCTTACGTCTTGTGGTAATACCTCGTCTAAAAGTGGGAGAAGCTCAATCGTCAAAGATGGAGACCAGTTTCCAGTCTTCAAAACCCGCAGAGGCGCCTGTTGTTTACTGAAGATTTCGGAGACAACATCAACTGTTTCCTTAATGCTGAAGCATGTTCGTGTTTGGAGTACGTTTCCATCGCTTAGCACGGCTATGCCAAAAGTTTTGCCAGGGTCTACACCAACAATTAGAGTTTCAAAGTCTTTCTTGCCTTCAATCAATTTCTTGGCTTCGTCTATGATTGCCGACGGATCCTTGTTTTCTCGGTAAAGTACTACCTTAGGATGTTTGATGTGTTGGCTTTCAGCCTCGGTTGTGACAACCACTTGAATGTTAAGGGGCACGTTTTCGTAAGGTGTCAAGCTGATGAAGGGTATCCCCCTGGCTTTCAGTTCGTTGACGAGGAGGTAGTAGGCTTTTCCTGAAACGGTGGCAAGCGCTATTTTGGCTTCCATGTTGAAGTCATCTATGCAATAGGACACGAAAACTATTAACTTTGACTATTTAGTATTTCTCTAAGTGGTGCAAACGCTCTTGCAGCGTGAAGCTCGCATGATTCCTACTGGTTGCGGTTCATTGGATAAACTCTTGAATGGAGGGCTATCCCCAGGCGATGTTGCGCTTGTCTATGGTGAGCCTAAGACAGGCAAGACTTGTCTCGCTATTCAGTGTGCGGTGAACGCTACACGCTTGGGGTTTAAGGTTGTTTTCATTGATTCTGATGGCACTTTCTTTCCTCGGCGTTTGGTGCAAATCGCTGGTCCTGATTTGAACGAGGTCGCGTCAAAAATAACTGTTGTTAAGCCCACAGTGTTTCAGGAGCAAGGCTTAGCCATAGACCGCCTCGACGAATACTTGACGCCGCAGATAGGATTGGTCGTGGTGGACACGGTTACTTCGCTTTATAGGGTTGAGATTGATGTGACGAAGGAAAAAACGTTCAAACTAAATCGCGAGTTAGGACGTCAACTGGCCTATTTAGCACAAATAGCCAAGACTCGAAAGGTTGCCGTGCTCATTACCAGTCAGGTTCGCAGCGTCTTTTTAGAAGGTTTTGTTACTGTTGAACCCGTTGCCACTCGAGTTTTGCGGTTTTGGTCTGACACAGTGCTCAATTTGAAGCCAGCCGATCACAGAAACACGTTGAAGATAGTTCTGGAGAAGCACACTCAACGCGCATACCCCCTGAACTGCTATGTCTCGATTGAGGAAAGCGGCGTCTGCGACCGAAGTTAACTTATATTGTGTCATAGTCAACACTGGTGCTGGAATCACAACAATGTCATCATGGATTTACGGGATTGCGTACGCCTTGTTTTTCATTTTTCCAGCGTACGTCGCCAACGCGGTTCCAGTCATTTTTGGTGGTGGACGAGCCATAGATGCTGGGAAAACGCTGTCAGATGGAAGACCGATTTTTGGTTCACACAAGACTGTTCGAGGCTTCGCAGCAGGCATATTGGCTGGAACTTTGGTTGGGGCGGCTCAGGCAGTTTTGTTACAGTTTGGTGTTCTCTCAGATTTTACGCCTCCTTTCCAGTTTAGTGTGTGGCTTGGATTCTTGGTTTCTTTGGGTGCGCTGATGGGCGATTTGTCTCATTCTTTTGTGAAGAGGCGGCTTGGCATTGCGGAGGGTTCGCCTCTACCGATTGCAGATCAACTTGACTTTGTGTTGGGTGCTGTCCTGTTTTCTTTTCTCATCTCTCCTCCGCCGTTGCAAACGATTTTTATAATATTTGTTATTACGCTGCCCGCACATCTTTTAACGAACTTCTTCGCATATGTTGTGGGCGTGAAAAAGACACCTTGGTAGAAAAGAAAGGATGTGTCGAGCCTTTGTTCGAAAACTTATCAATAATGAAGGGCGCACGAATCGCTGTTGAAAACTGCATGAAAATCAAACCAGACGAAACAGTTCTGATCGTAACTGACGCTCAAAAACTTCACATTGCCGAAGCCTTCACCTATGCTGCAGCCTCTTTGGGCGCCACAGCAGTCACGACGATTATGGAGCCCACCAAACAACACGGAAGCGAACCGCCGAAGCCAGTTGCACAAGCAATGAAAGAAGCGGAAGTTGTGCTTATTCCAACCACTAAATCTCTCTCGCACACAGACGCTAGGAGAGAAGCCACTAAACAAGGTGCACGAATAGCCAGTATGCCGGGCATAACAGAAGGCATGATGAGCGTAGGTGGCTTAACAGCAGACTACAAACAAATCGCCATCTTAACCGACAAACTAGCAAACATTGTGGAAAAAGCTAAAACCGTCCGCATCACATCGCCTTCGGGAACAGATTTAACAATGAGCATAGAAGGGCGCCCACCTTTGAGAGACACCGGGCTGTACCATAAACCCGGAGATTGGGGCAACCTGCCTGCGGGAGAAGTGTGCCTAGCTCCTGTGGAGGGCACAACAAACGGCACATTGGTCATAGACACTATGGGCACAACGGTAACCAAGCCCCTGAAAGTTATAGTCAAAAACGGGTGGGCGGAGAAATTTTTGGGGTCCGACGCCTCAAGGCTTGAAAACCTGCTAAAATCCGCGGATAAAAACGCTTACAACGTTGGAGAACTGGGCATAGGAACCAACCCAAAGGCTCGTATTACTGGAAAGGTTTTGGAAGACGAGAAGGTGCTTGGAACTGTTCACATAGCACTTGGAGATAATACTTCATACGCAGGTGGACACACCAAAAGTAAGATTCACGTGGACGGGATTCTATTCCAGCCCACTGTTAAAATTGACAAACATTTGCTCTTGAGAAACGGGAAACTGTTGGTAAAATAGTTGATAGGAGTAGTTGCCTAGCCTATGCGCTCAGTTTAGCCCAGATGAGGTTCTCCATAAAGACGTATGCGACAAAGATGAAAAAGGCTCCGACCAACAGCAGAATCCATGCTTGACGCGGACTGTAAGCATACCTTGTGCTCTGGTACATGAGAAGAAGCCCTAGCAAGCCAAAGAAATAGGACACCATGGCAAACGAACTGTCAAGAATCGTCTGCTCGTGCACTGTGCCAGGATAATAGAACAGCACTCTGCTGCCGATTGGTATGGCTACAAGCGGTTTCTCCAAAATGTCGTAAACACCACCGCCTAATAAAAAGATTGAAAGAGCGGCAATGACTGCAGAAATTATGAAAATTGAAGGTTTGGCTGTTGAGATTTTTCGGTAAGCTTTTCTTGTAGCGTAGCCTAATGACGTAAATCTCTTTGTGATTCTTTTCATTGCTCGTTCCACATCTAACCGTTAATGTGATGGTAGAGAGATTTCTCTTTATGGTGATTTAAACGTTCCTTTCAGTCGACTCCTTTTCTTTCTGAGCGAGTAGGTTTTCAGCCACTTCTTTTACCCACGTTCCCGTTAAAGGGTTTTTTGCAACTTCTTTCAAATAGGCTTCCCACTCTATATTTGAGGCTTTTCTCCACACTTCAAACTTACTTTGAAGGTTCTCAAACGCTTTCTGATGGTGTTCACAGTATTTACTTTGAGGTTGCGCTTGAGCCTCTCGGCTGCAGACCTTGCATTTCAAGGCGTTTCCTCCTCTCTTCTTTTTTGGGGCAAGCTGGGTTGAAACACAGGTTCCATGGACGCTTTCCACGTATATGCACAAACAACAGTGGCCAGTTGCAGCCCTTACAAAGCCTTCCAGTTGGCTTGACCGTACCTTTTTGTGGAAGCGGAAACGATGTTTGGCAACCCTGCTTGAAATAGTTGGTACATCCAATGAAGCGTTTCTTTGTTTTCCTCGAAAAAAGAATCATTAGCTTGCCCGTGTGACAGCGAGAGCACTTGCCTATTACTCGTTCTTGCATTCGAGCCCTTTTGATGGCGTTGCTCAAAGCCTCGCCAATCACCATCTCCCGATTCTTCAGCTCAGTTAAAACTGGTTTGAGGCGGTCAACTGATTCCATAAGTATGTTTTCACGTTTTTCATCGTTGTTTCGTATGCGCTCCATTTTCTCTTCCAGGTCTCGTGTTAGCTTGACCGAAATAACTGGCGAGGCGTACTTGCGCAAAACTTCTATAACGTCGAATCCTAGGTCTGTTACAACCATGCGTTCTTCGGTGATGTATCTTCTGCTGTACAGTGTTTCGATGATGTCGGCTCGTGTGGCTTTGGTTCCGATTCCCTCTGTCTCCATGCGTTTCAAGAGGCTGCTTGGGTTGTAACGTGGAGGCGATTTAGTGAACTTGTCTTCTCTCGCAACCCGTTTTAACTGAACTGTTTCTCCTTCTTTGATAGGTGGTAACGAAATCTCTTCAGTGCGCAAATACGGCTTGTAGTATTTCATCCAGCCCTCTTTAAGGACTCGTCTTCCCCTCAGGTAAAAATAGTGCCCATTCACATTGATGGCTGCCTTCATGCTCTGCTTGATTCCTGGTTCGCCAAAAACCGCCATAAAACGCCTCACAACCAAATCCCAGATTCGGCGCTCTGCTTCATCTAACACTCTTTGAGGTAGGTTACCAGTAGGATAAACAGCAGGATGCGCTGGGTCTTCTTTGGAACCTTCCTTAGGTTTTAAATCCTCTATCTCAAGTAGCTCCGAAGCCAACTTGGAGTATGCTGGTTCGTTACGGAGTCCGCTTAAAATTGCCCTGTAATTAATGGCTGGTGGCAGTTTTTGACTGCTTGTTCGCGGATAGGAGATTAAGGCTTCTAGGTAAAGGCGTTCAGCGATGTCGCCAGTTCGTCTCGGCGTGTAGCCGAAGAGGCTGTAGGCCTCGCTCTGTAATGACCCCAAGTCAAAGGGAGTGGGCGGTGTCACATGCATTGTTTTTTCTTCGATCTTTTCTATCGTGCCAGTTCTGTTCATGCATGCTTCTACAACTGCGTCGGCGTCTGTCTTTTTTTCAAGGATTTTCTTTTGGTAGTCAACGGGATATTTTGTGCCTTTTATTTCGACTTCAGCTGAGATGCTCCAATAAGGCGTGGGCACGTGGCTATTGATGCTACGTTCACGGATGACCAAAAACTTGAGTGTTGGTCCTTGAACTCTGCCCGTGCTCAATGTGGTGTATCTTCCGCTCCAACGGTTTGCCGCAATTGTCAAGGCTCTGGATACGTTGACGCCGTACAACCAGTCGACTTCGTGTCGTGTTTTGCCTGCCTCTATCATTGCAAAGTCGAGGTGTGGAATCCGTTCAGCGTAGGATTTTTCGAGCTCAGCTTTGGTTAGGGTCGAGTATTTCATGCGTTCAGCTATGTTTTCCTTGTTGCCGCAAGCGTATTTAAGAAGCGTGTAACCTATTATCGCTCCTTCAATGTCGTAGTCGCAGGCGTCGATGAAGCTATCTGCGTTTTCTGCAAGTTGGGAAACAACTTCAATCCATGTTTTGATTTGTTTTGCGCCCTTTTCAGCCACATACCTTGGCGCCCATTTGAAGTTGAAGACAGGATAATAGTTTCTTCTCCCATGCGCATGAACAACAGTGTAAAGGTGGCCCAACGCTGGAACAACAACCAGCGGTTTGTCTCGGTTCGCCAAAAAATAGGGCACATTTTTCTCTTCAGTTTTCTTGGGTTTTCCTTTCGAATCCAATGCTTCAGCGATTCGTTGAGCAGCGTCAGGCTTCTCCGTTATAATAAGCGTGTATTTTTCCATGACCCGGAGCCAATCCTTTCGTTCACAAGCGCAACGAACTTATTTATGGTTTGCGACATAAAATTTCTTGAATATTCAGCTTGCTCATGTAAACTTAAATAGCCTCATTGTTTTTGTATTCATGTTTATTGCGGGTGTGGTGTTATGCCTCAGCGAGTGTTGTGTCAAAAATGTGGAGCCGTCCTCTTTGAAGGCGTTGAGTTGACCCCACCAGACGAAATCATCCAGCGTTTTGACGGCAGATGCCCCAAATGTGGAAAGAAACTCGTCTTCGATATTGGAAACGTCAACATCAAACCCATAAAATAAACAAACTAACCTTATTTTCATCCATCCGTAAAACAGATTTTGAGTTGAAGAAAAATGAGTATAACCATGCGGAGAACGCATCTTTACGGGTTCCATAAGCAAAACGCAAAAATGGTCGAGTTCGCCAGCTTCGAGATGCCCATATGGTACAAGGGAATAATCCCCGAGCATATGGCTGTACGGACGCGAGTAGGCATATTTGACATTACACATATGGGACGAGCCTTGATAACAGGCGCCAAAAGCGAAGCGTTCTTAAACCATGTAATAACCAACGATGTGTCTGTTCTCACTCCATTGAGCGCTCAATACTCTGTTATGTGCAATGAAAACGGCGGAATCAAAGACGACTTCGTGCTGTCCAAACTGGAACCAGAAAAATTCCTGATAGTGTACAACGCAGCCAACCGCCAGAAAGACTACCAGTGGCTGGTTCAACAATCAAAGGCTTTCGATGTCCAAGTGGAAGACGTATCCGACAACGTCGCCATGTTCGCCGTTCAGGGATCAAAGGCTCAGCAAACACTGCAGAAAATCGCAGAAGCAGACCTGAGCAAAATCGAACGGTTCAAATGCGGCTGGACCAAACTGGCTGGGGTTGACGGGTTCGTTTCGAGAACTGGGTACACGGGCGAGGACGGGTTCGAAGTTTTTGTTTGGAACACGCCTCTCTCAAAGTCTGAAAACGCTGTTAAAGTTTGGAATGCCATTTTGAAGGCGGGCGAAGAATTTGGAATCGAACCGTGCGGATTGGGAGCCAGAGATACCTTACGCTTGGAAGCAGGCATGTGCCTCTACGGCAACGACATAGACGAAACAACCACGCCGTTTGAAGCAGGCTTGAGCTTCGTTGTCAAACTCAAAAAAGACTCTTTCATCGGCAAAGACGCATTAGCCAAGCAGAAGGCAGAGGGAATAAAGAGAAAACGTGTGGGACTGAAAATACTTGAGAAGGGACCAAACCCGCGCCCAAAGCAGGAAGTGTGGAAAGACAACATTCAAAAAATCGGCTATGTAACAAGCGGAACCTTCTCTCCCCTATTAGAATGCGGAGTCGCCATGGCTTACGTCTCGATTGAACATGCAACTGAAGGTGGAACAGTCATGGTTAAGGTCAGAGACAAACCCTTAAAGGCAGAAATCGTTAAGTTCCCACTCTACGACCCAACAAAATACGGCTACACGAGGCAAAAATAATGCGCGCGTTAGATTATGAGTTTCCAGACAAACTCTACTATTCAAAAGAACACGAATGGGTACGCCTGGAAGACGAGGAAGCAGTTGTGGGCATAACTGACTACGCTCAGAAACAGCTTCACGAAATCGTATACGTTGAAATTCAAAGCGAAGATTCAGAGGTAAAGCAAGGTCAAACAATGGGCACAGTCGAATCAGTCAAATCGGTTTCAGACATCTTCTCGCCTGTAACAGGAAAAATAATCAAGGTCAACTCAGAACTCGCAGAAAGCCCAGAGTTACTCAATCAAGACCCCTATGGAAAAGGCTGGCTAGTCAAAATCAACCTGTCAGACCTCAAAAAAGACATGGAAAACCTTCTCACAACAGCCCAATACGCTGAATACATAAAAACAATGGAAACATAGTCAACAATCAACCGTCTTTATATTAATTTTTCAAAACCTCAAAGAGCATTCTCATACTTAGACTGAAGGATAACGAACATCCTCGTGTTTGAGGCTCAACGTCTCCCAAATTGAAAGAACCAACTGGACTGTGCTGGTTTCTCTATTGGGGTTTTATTTTTTAGGTTGGCGTCCAGGGAAGGGGATTTCAGCACCATTACTGGAAAAAAGCCCATCATAAATAAAACTGGCGAGAGTTCAAATCTTTCCCGGGCTACCATAAGATTCTCTTAAGATTCTCTCGCGTGCTTTAATGGCTCAAACATAGCGAAATAGGAAGGAAATTAACTTGAAGCTGCCTCGGTCTCCAAGATTGCTTCCACAGTCCATCCCGCCGCGTTCTCAGTGACCTGCCGACAAACCTCGAGCCCGCGTAGCTGCAGTTGCATAAACGCTTTCAGTTCCGCAGGATCAAGGGAATCATAACTGCGACCAAACAGTTTGTCCTGAATATCACAGCACAGGTATCCTCCGTATTCGGCGACAAATCGATCACGCACGCGTTTCACCGCTTGGCGCAGTGTGAAATACCATTTCCCAATTAGGGTGGTATCGGAATTTTCATGATAGGCAGCGCGAGTTCGACCGAAGCGTAAACCAAGGGCTGCGATAGCCCCACAGAGCGCACCGCACCCACCTGACATACTCGATAACCCGGTCGTCGCCTTGAACACGTCATCACTCACGGGCATGTTCAACGTATCCGCTACTGCTAACAACGTTCCCTCTGCACAAGCATACTTTCCCATAGATTCTCGTCCTAATTGTCGTGCGCGCGCAATCAGACGACTCGCCTTGGACATTGCTTCATCACTCTCCATGGTATCAGAGTAGAAGTTCGTAATTAAGACTTTCCAATCATGTAATCAGCTGTTGCTCGCGCGCTAAGTTATATGCCCACCTGTCCAAATGATGGCTTCTGTTGCGGGAAAATAGTAGAAGAAATCAGACCTGACATGCTAAGAAAGTAGTTGATATAAATGGGTTCTTTAATTTCCTTAGAAGCCTTCATGCGTAGCACAACCCCTGGATCTACCGATGAAAAAAAGAAGATGGGCGAAGCCCTCAGCTAAAAAGTGTAAATTATAGCCTAAGCAGCGGTCTCTCTCGGGTTACCAGCACCTCCAAGCAGGTAACCTCTCGAACTTCGGCTCTTCCATTACCACACTATCACCCCGTGCACATACACCATTGGAGTGAAAGTTGGCTGTGTCTAAAGAGCATTTTCTCTAGCGAAACCGCCTGCAGAACGATTCAACCACCTCACAAGTGTGATAATGACACTATAACGTCTTTTATTCATCAACACACACTGCTCCCAGCCTCCCTCAAGTAGAAGAAGGCTAAAGGGATTTGTCCCCTTCTTCTTCAGAAATTAAAAAACCCCTGCCCTTCACCAACCCAATTGTAACCAACATAAAAACAACCACGTAATAGATGTTCCAAAGTGCGTTTTAACAACATTGAAAGCCACTTTTGGCAACATTGAAAGTGCGCCAAACACCCGTCAAACAGACTCAGAAACACAGACTAAATCAAAAACAGAGCGTGAAACATTAACAGAAAAGGCTCACAACTTACACCAAAAAAATTTCACACATACAAGTAGCCTAGCCCAAACCCTAACTTATGTAAGTGATGCGTTCCTCTTCAGTCCTCCGCATCTTCCGAGCGTACTTTTCTCTACGCTCCTCAATCTCCCGCATACGACTCACGATTTCCTTAGACTTCTCAATCTGAACGTCCAAGCCGCTGAGGTCAATCTCTAACCCAAGAATCTTCCGCAGAACTTCAAGAACACTTTTCGCAGCCAACGGGTCCGCAAGGTATCCACGGGTTTCTCCCAAAAGGCAGAGTGCCTCGATCTTCTTGAACTTTGAAAGCCCCAAAAGCAAACCAGCAGTCCCAACTATTGGGTTTCCCGCCGGGCTAGCGATAGCGTTTGCTTCCAATGCTCTCTTTAAGAGCGTTGGGCTGGAGGAAACTGCAATTACCTTCGGTGTTTCTTCAGCTTCTTTGCGGTAGCCGCCGATTGTGATTATTGTTTTGACCCCTAACTTGGCAGCGTATTCAAGAATGCTGTTTGTTACTTCGTACTGCCCTTCAATGGTTTGGGCTTGACTATCGCCCACTAGAAACACAAGGTCGTTTTTTCCAGCGGGATTTTTCCAAAAGAAAAATTCAGCGCGCAGAAGCCGGACACTTCCCTTCTTGTTAACCAAAATGTAGTATGGAAAGTGCGGTGAATAAAGCTCAGCGAATCTTTTGGCGTCAAGTTGTTTGATAAGACAGCGTGTTGCAATTCTGCCCACCATGCCCATTCCAGGCAACCCTTCAATCAAGACTGCGGTTTTGAGTTCAGTCTTCATTGTTTCCTTGACGTATGTTTCCTTCATTCTTTTTGCCCCCGCTCCTCTACTTCAACCTTCATTGCACTTCGGTATTTGGCGTATTTGTCTTGAGGAGAAAACCTCGCAGGATGTGGAATGCGCACTTTCCCGCCGCAGTATGGACATTTTTCTTGATTTAAAGTGTATTTTTTGCACTGTTCACACTTTCTTAGAAGCCAGACCATTATTTCCCCCGTTGGAAGTTGCCGGCTCCGCCTGCGCTTGTTATGGTTTTGATGGCTGCTTCAGCTGCCTTCTGAAGTATTTTCTCGGCTTCCTTATAGTCTTCAGCCAAAACTTCTACAGCATATTTTGGAGCAGCAACCGTGTAAAGCCGAATTCTTGTGTCTCTTGGTTTCTCAATTTTTTGAGCGCTTAACAGAGCCTCCTTGATGTGCAGTATTCCGTTAGGCTTTGGGCATTGAAGCTCCAACAATCCCTTAATCTTAACCATCGGTGGCTTAATCTTGTCTTTTGCTACTTCGGCCAAGGCAACAGCTATGTCTTGGGGCAACCCAGCCTCAATGAGCAGGTCAGGTCCTTCTCGGGCAGCTTTCTCAAGGGTTTCATAGATTCCGCCAAATTTGTCTTCAATGGTGCCTGCTTTAGCGTTTAAGTCCTCATAAGGCATGTTGAGTTTTTCAGAAACGCTGCGCAGAAGGCTTTCGGCTTTTCTCTCCCTTTTCCAAGACAGGATTTTTTCGCGTCTTTCATGCCTTGAGACTCGGCGGAGTGAAAGGTCTATATGGCCTTTTTCTGGGTTCACACGAAGAACCTTAAGCACGGTTTTTTGTCCTTCACGCACAAAATCGCGGATGTTTCTAACCCAGCCCGATGAAACTTCGGATAAGTGAAGCAAGCCTTCCTTTTCATACTCGTCTAACTTTACATAGGCGCCGAAATCGGTTATTCTCTGAACCGATGCGATGACAAGGTCGCCAGCCTCTGGCCACTCCACTTTTTTTACCGACATCAAGGTCCTCCGATCTATTCCATAGAGGCAATAACCTCGCCTTTAATTGCTGCTTTGCCTCCAGTGGGCTCGGCTAAAACCGCTCCACAAACATTACATTTTACACTGCTCGAAGCGTGGTCAAAAATTATCTGCTCGTTTCCGCAGTCGGGACACTTGACCCGAACGAATCGGCTTCTGGGTCTTGGCAAAAGCTTCTCCCACTCGCTCATACGTTTTCATTTCTCCTATTGAACTTCAAGTTTTTTGAGGCGCATTCCCTTCTTTTGTCTAGTATAGCCACAGGTCTTACATTTTAGCCTCAAGGTCTGTTTTTTGGTTGTTTTTGCAAACTTACGCTGAAGCGCGTATTTTTGTCCACCGTATCCATGTTTTTTTCGTTCGTGTTGGCGCTCGCCTTTTGCTAATGCGCGTCTTTTTCCAGCCTTGTAAATGGATACTGTGTGAGGTTGCTGAGTCTTGCATCTTGGGCAGTATGTGGTGACTTCTTTGGGTGCTTTCATCGTGTTTCACTTGTTGTTTCGGTATAGAAAAACCACCTTTAACATATAAAGATAATTATTTTCTCTACTGTTAGTCTGAGTTGAGAAAAAAATTTTTGTGTTAGATGGGCGCCGTTCTGTTTGTGTTTTGGGTTTTGTTTGTTGTTTGGTTTGTTTTTTGGGTTCTGTTTGACGTGGGTTTAGCGTGTTTTTGTATGTTGTTTGGCGTGAAGTTGCAACATGGTTAGCGTGAAGATAGGAATGTTGCCCGAAAGTGACCGTTCACCACATCAGGGCTGTGCTGGAAACTGAATTTCAGAAGAAGAAGGGGACGATTCACTTATGCCTTCTTCTACCAGACGCGATCGTTACGATGGAGAGTCATTTAACATGTGTGCTGAGAAGACTCTGTTTGTTTTGTTTGTGTTTTACTGGTCATGTTGGTTGTCATCTTTGTCTCGCGTGATTCACTCATATCCTTCATGATTCTGGGATCACATCGATGCTACTTTTGGTGGCATTTCTGAGATTCTTCTAGCATCGTCGGCGAGTTTCTTCTTTCCCTTACTGTTTTTCTCTAATATTTTATCCACATCAAATGGTGAGATGGTAAACGTCTTCAAAATTTCCTGTTGAGTTTTGGTGACCATCTTAGGTTTACTCATGTAACCATGGGATTTTCGTTCGAAAGAAAACAAAAATGTAATTATATTGTATGGGTCTCCAAAACGTGGCTTTCTCAGATACACATATTCACTAAGAAGCGACCCTGCGATATTGTTTGTCAAACCAATTTCCAAGATCCACTTTGGAAAGGATTTACACCAAAAAAGTGTGAAGTCTTTTTTTAGAAGCTCCTTGACATGAGAACCGCAATTCTTTACGAAAGCATCTTCCAATGTCGCGTTATTTTTGAGGTTGTCTTCAACCAATCCTTCAAATTCTTTGACAGCCATTGGATTTGTTTCCTTTAGTGATGATTTGAAGGTTAAATATAGATCAAATCCTACATTTTTGTGAAGCCACAGTAATTGTTCAATCGCCTTTATTGTATTTGATTCTGACCTACCATTTAATGGAAATATTTCTCTGGTTAAATCTAAGTTGATTATGTCAAAAGGGCAATACGACTTAAAACTGCTTCTCCATACAGTCCTTTCAAAAGTATCAGCAAAGACTCCCCGACACTTTCCTAACTTCTTGTTTATTATGCTTATAATATCAGGTTGCCTTTCGCAATATACGACACCTGGGAAGCCCAAGTTAGTTTTCTCGATGATCCCATTCTCCGCTAACAACAAAACATCAATTGCATATTCCCCGGGAAAAGTGAAGTATTTAGCGAAATCCGATCTTCTTCGATCATCTAATCGAATTTCCTTAAGCCTTTTTTTGGCCGTATCTAGCCAGCCATATACGCGAACAAAGTGCTTTGCAGGGTCTTCAGTATACAGTCTTTTGAAATACTCTCTTTTTTTCTGGTCGATTTCGGACATTAGTCGCTTCACTTTCTGCCACGATTCAGCAGTTGAAGGAATGTCGATCTTGCAGCTTCTCGAGATTCAGAAACACCTTCAGAAACTTCTTTGAAAATCAAGAGTTTCCGAAACACATTTCTTTCTCTTCTTTTTCTAGGCCATAACTGATTCTTGTCAAATATTGTGATCGTATTTGTGTCTGTTATCTCTACAGGTTGTCTACCTTGCTCATTGACTACTTTGATCGAAAAAGTAGTTCTCAATGTTTGACTGACAATCTTCTCTAAATAACGAACATAATCCATTTCTTCTAGCCGAGTTTCCTCGTCCCTGCGTTGTCTTGAATAAAGTCGAATCATATCGAAAACTGGTAGTTGTTCTGATACACCCCTTCTTCTTTCTCTAGCTTCCATCTTTGACCCAGCCAGAATCTCAAAAATTTTACTCTGAACCGCAATAAAATGGAGATCTGTTTCTCGAAAACTATTTCTATCTATATTTAATGCGTTCTCCAACCCTTCTTCAACGTAGAGTTCTCCGGAAACTTGGTTTGCTAAAGGTCCGGCAGGCAATGGATAGTGCAGCAAGGATTTGTCATAATACCCAATAGCAACATTTCGGATGCGAATTAGAACGCCACGTAGCTCAGGTGGGACAATGGCTCTCCTTTGAAAGTAAATATACCCGTTAAACTTTAACCGCGAGCCTCCAAGTGAATCTTTCACAGTCTTATCATAGCTTACAGGTACAAAACTAAAATCGCTGCCCTTTTTCCTGACTTTTTCATCAAGTGGAAATAATATCGGTTTTCTCAGTTCCAAACCATCAATGATGACTCTAAAATTGTAATTGTCAAGTTTTCGCTTAATCTCCGGGATACACGTTTCACCTATTATCGGTCCTTCTTCGAGGTATTTGGCTGGAGACACGAGAGCCAATTCCCATATTAACCTATCATATTCCGTAAACTGTGCCAGTCCTCTTTTGGCAGTGGCTATTTCTTTGACAAAATCGAGAAATCCTTTAGGATTCGCAACACGCTTTTTAAGTCTTGGGAGATTAAACTCTCTTTGCAGAGTAACGCGATAACCGTCGTTAATTTTGTTCAGAGTTATTACAGTATATCTTTTCCCACGCTCCTCATCATACAAAAAAGGTTGAAACTCGCCAATTGTAACAGTTCCACCTTTACGTTCACCAAGTTGCTTTTTTCTTGCTTCAATCTCTTCAAACTCACTCAGGTCGATCGTTGCTTCAAATTTCTTCCCATCACCATTAGAGGATATCACAGTAAATTCCTTACAAATTTGAGATACTGCTAATATTCCTATTCCTAGTTTTCCTATTATGGGGCGTCCGAGATCCGTGACATCTTTTTCAACCCGTTTCGTGCTGCCTCCTATATGTTTCATGTAGTAGGTAAAATCCTCAACTGACATTCCACGACCATTGTCACTGATGGTGAATATGTCAAAATTTGAATAACCTGTATTAATGTAGACTTCGGTTGCATCCACATCAAACGAATTGCTTATTAATTCCTTCAAGGCATTTGCAGGAGTTCGATAAATGCCTGAACTTATGTCTGCAATAATGCTTGCTGCAACATTAATGTAAACAGGCTTCAATTTTTGCATACGCGTACCTCATTGTAAGAGTATTAAACGGTCCGCTACGCAACCACAACACCACAAAATACATTTGTGTCTAATTACCTTTAAGCTGTGTGTCTGCTCTATTGGTTTGATGCAAGTTGAAAATTCTACTTGCCGAACCGGAGTTTCCGATCCCTACAAAGGGAAAAAACTGCAAAAACTACCTGCCAATTGGTCTTCTTAAGCTAGCAGCCTACTGCAAAGATAGGGGTGATTTCGTACGACTAGCTAGAGGAAACCTTCCACAGGAAGAGGTTGGCTTTAGACCTGACGAGATATGGATCACTTCACTTTTTACTTATTGGAGAGAATATGTCAAACGAAGCGTGGAACACTACAGAAAGCTTTTTCCGTCATCAAAAATTACAGTGGGCGGGATCTATGCCTCATTAATGCCGGATGATTGCAAAACCTATACTCAATGTGATGAGGTATTCAGAGGCATACATGATGGAGCAGAAAAATCAATGCCAGCTTATGACTTGATCGTAGGTTCAAATGACATAGACTTTCAGATTGTTCACACTTCCAGAGGTTGCATTAGAAACTGTAGGTTTTGTGGGGCAGGAAAGATTGAACCAACTTTTACTTACAAAGATAGTATAAAGCATGAAATCTGCAGTAACAAGCTGATTTTCTATGACAATAACTTGCTAGCAAACCCCCGCATCAAAGATCTTCTTCACGAGATTGCAGATTCCAGATTCAAAGGCAAGCCGATTGTTTGTGAAAGTCAGTGTGGATTTGATGGGCGGTTACTCACACCTGAATTGGCATTTTTAATCAAGAAGGCAAGATTTCAAAATCCGAGGCTAGCATGGGATGGCCCATATTCGCAATTCAGGGAAATAAAAAAGCAAATCGACTTACTGGTTGATGCTGGCTATCGTACTAGAGATATCTTTGTCTTCATGCTTTATAATTGGGAACTTAATTTTTCAGAGATGGAAAAGAAAAGAAAGAAATGTTTGGGATGGCAGGTGCAGATCGCTGACTGTCGATTTAGACCGCTGGATCAACGTTATGATCGTTACGATGCACGAAAAGCACAAACAAATGATGATTACTACATACACCCAAAATGGACTGATGAACAAATAAAGAGATTCAGGAAAAATGTGCGAATTCAAAATATCTGCATAAGGATGGGATTTACAAAGTACAGTCAGAAATTAGAAAGGAAAGGAGAACAAAGGAGAAGAATCAGAAATAAGATTATGGAACAATTAAAGGAAATGGGTTATGATGCTCCAAAAGTGAGGCAGATAATTGAAGAGAGGGATGGATGGGTGGCACATGTTAGAATTGCGGAAAGCTACAAAAAGATCCGTCTTTCCTCAGAATACCGGATAACAGGGGCTCCATAAGATAACCATAGATTGATGCTCTAGCACAGCAACCGCCACATCCAACCTATATAAAATCTCTATGGTTTTACTTCCACTTCGACAGCCACGCCTTGTTTTGTGAGAATCTTGGCGTTTTCAATGGGCAATGATGCTACATCTTCAGGTTTGAACGGACCGTAGGTTTTCATGTCAGCACCTATTATTGCAGGAATCTCTTTGAGGAACCGCAAAACTTGTCTTCTGGGTTTTTCCCTGCTCTTCGGTTGTGGCAAGCGTCCGCCCAAGACATCTTTAAGAACCGCTTGAAAAGACTCAAAGGAAGACCCCAATTCAGTTACGAGTTTTTCCTCTTCCAAGGTTAAACCTTCCTTCGGGATAATTTCTCCAGCCAACTCTTTCTTAATCGTCTTTTCGTGTCGAAGGAAAACTAGTTCCTTAACCATTTTCTTGACGTTTCTGGACTCTTGCAACAAAAGTCTACCCTTGACTGTTTTTTGGTCTAGCATGCGGCTTTCTTCTCGTATCTTTCTCACGTACTCGGCAAGCTTGGCGTAGAAGTCTTTAGGGAGAGGCTGAATCCCAGCGTTTTCTTTTTCCCGTTTCCAAGCCTCATAGAGTTCATTGTACATGGGCTGTGTCCTCCTCTATTTTAGCCACGCCCTTGCACAGTAATAACATTGCGGTGGCTGTGGGCAGTTCAACCTTTTGATTCTTATAAGGTCCATAAAAGTTGTCCCCCACTCTGAATTCGGGCGCCTCAGAAACATTGACTACAACGGATCCATGCTTAAAGGCAACCGCGCTTTTAAACGGGTCAAATCTTTCGATATCACTTATTGGTATTTCGATTTTTTTCAGACCGGTTTCTCCGTGTAACGTGTTTGTCAACCTAATTAACCGATGGATATCTGTGGTAACCACAGTGTCTATCTTTACAGACTGCCTTTCTATGGCTTGCTGTATTATTTTTTCCCAACTATCTATGCCAACTCCAATCACCAGTCCCCATGGGCCTTTTCCTTTCCATCTTTCAAGAATTTGTTCTCTCTGTTGAACAACATCTTTAGAGATTTTCTGCAGTCCTTCTTTCTCAAGTTGTTCCTGCGACAATATGAGTAATTCGTATGTTCCTTTCGCAATTCTGCCTCGCCATCCAAAGTCTGCGAGGCGTGGGCCGACTGCCTTCTTGAGGTCAAAGCCTTGAAACTGAGGTTCAAGACCGACACCCATTAAATAATCTACAATTTCCTTTCTCGACATTGAATCGAGATTTCGAACTGCCTCCTTTTCTACGTGAACATGATACCCCCTGTGCCCTGAAAATGAAACAGCTATCTCCTGCGAGGAAAAGCCAAAATCAGTTTCCAAGGCCTCAAATAACTTAATTGTTTCTCGTTTAGCTGTTTCCAGACAGATCTCGCACAGCCAGCTTCGAATGTCGAATTTCTGGTTCTTACATTTAGGGCATTCTACTGGTTTAGTTCCGCTACCCGACATTCCGCAATTTTTGCATTTCCATATGTCATGTTGTTTATTACATAATGTTGGTATGTGATCCGCATCTATATCAAAAATTAAGTCTGCACCCCACCAGCCTTTGGCAGACATCTCTTCTTCGGGGTTCTCATAATAAGCACACGAATAATAAACGTCGGAAGGTGAAGTGCTCTGCAGAAAATTTGTGAAAACTTCTACGTTTTTGAATCCTTTATGGCGAAGCATTCTTTTTTCTGGAAAAAGGAGAAAAGCGAACTCCCGTTTTTCTACCGATGTTGGAGGCGGGATACTGTCTGAATATTGTCTATAGTATTCAGCAAATTTTCGTTGAATGAACTCTTGGGTTAGAAATTTATCCACGCTCGAGTTTTTCGGAGGGTTTTGGAGGTTTTATTCTGAGTTTCTCGCGGTAATATCCAAGTGGGTGCCAAATTTTTTCACAGACTTCATCACCGCCCGGACATATTCGATGTGTGCGGAGAGTTCTGCACATAGGTGTCCTGTATTTTGTCCTTGAACCGCTTTCACCAGCAATGTGTTCAACTTGGTAACGCGTCATTTTTTCACTGAAATCCGAGGTTGGGCGGAAACATTCGATCACGTTTTCAATAGCCATGCCAGAATTTAACAGAAATGATGTGAGAGTAAAACGTTCAACATGCGAGAGATGCTGCTTTGCAAGCGCAGTATTGTAGAGTTTATTAATGCAAGGTGGAAAAGCATTAATCATTACTTCTTTCGGCATCTTTTCTTCGCTTCTCTTTCTTAGATTGTTGTATAATTGCTTGAGTTTATCCACCTTATCAATAAGTGACAGTGGGAGCCCTATGTCTATTCTAAGGTCGAGTTTCTTTTCGATGTTAGCGCGCACTTCTTCGGATATTAAGCGGGCGGCTTCGTCGTTTGTTAAGAATACTTCACCGCGCAGCATGCTCCGATTGATAAGTTTCCATTTGCTTTCGTGAAAAATAGTTGAGTTTCTAAGGTAGCTCACGAAGTCTAAAGAAAATCCTGACACGGCAGCTTCAATATTCTTCAAGCTAGTTTCAACCGGTTTCATCTTCCAGTTGAACAATTGACTAACAGCTAACAGTTGCTTTCTATTTTCTCGTTTTAAAAGAGTGTAGACTCGTTTTGCCTCAGCTAGAGCATATCTTCTCTTGAGCGACTGGTCGTTTGTAGAGGCAACCATCATAACTGCGATGGGAAAAGAAAGAAGTTCAATTTCAGAGTTAAGAGTCAATGGATAACTAACTTGTTTCTTTTCTATGGCTTCGTTGATTCTTTGCTCGGCTCTTTCAAGTATTTTAGTGTATTCTCGGCTTTCCAGTTCTGTTATTCTGTGGTCAAGGTCTTGTACATGCTCTGCTGCTTCACGAGTGAAGGGATACTTAGCTAAGTCAGTAAGTGTAAGAATCAGATTTTTCTCCCACCGTGAAGAGGGGGATGCGCCATTTTTTGTATCTATTCTACTTCAATGCGCGGCGCGAGATAAAAGGTTAGTTTTCCTTCTTTTGGCTGCTGAAAATCAATGCGTATGGGCATGTCGCTGCTGAATTCTAATGTGGCAATTTCGCTGGCTGAGGAGGCTGTTTTGATTATCTCTGACAGATAGCTGAGGCTGAAGGTTGCCTTAGACGGCTCCTTAGTTTCCAAGTCCAAAAGAGCATCGCTTCCTTTTTTGAGTTCGATGGTTGCGCCCATGAGATCACCTGCCGCTCGCATAGTGAGTTTTTCACTGTCAACCTCTACTTTGACGTGATCAGATACGAGTAGAACGTCTTCTATGGCTTGATGCAAGCCTTCGGTTGTGACCTTGGCGCGGACGTTGAAAGTTATCTTGGGCGTCGGCACTTCTTCCTCAGCTGCTTCTAACGTTGGCATGTTGAAGGTTCGCTCATACTTTCCTTTTATGCCCACGTTCAGACGATTGGTCTTTTCATCAAGCGCCAGCTCAACTGACTCGTCTTTTCCTGTGCGGCGTAGGAGTTTGAGCATTTCACCCACGTTTATACACATTTTTGTGGGCGTGTCACATGCGTATTCGTCGAAGATGGTTTTGGGCCATTCGAAGTCTATCATGGCTACGCGGCTTGGGTCCATGGCTCTGAGCTTGATGCCCTCTGGCGCAATGTTGAATGTTGCCTCGTCGACTAGAGTGCTTATCGCAGTGATCATGTCTCTGAGGAGTTTAGCATCGTTTATCTTAGCTCTAAACAATTCTAGTGCAAGACTCCTTTCTACTTCTAATTCTTATGTCTAATCGCAGTGTGACGTTTTAAGTGTTTTTGCCGAATAAACAGGTAAGGTGTGGGCTGTGGCTGTGTGCGTGGTGGTGACAAATGCGCCTTAGCGTCATCACCATCCTGCATTGCTGGAGCTGTGTGAACAGAAGTAGTTGAACACGGAATCACAGACTGTTTGAGAAGCTGGTCTATATGGTTAAACGCTGGGGCTCCATCACAATATTGCATTGCTTAGGCGGCTGGAAGAGTAATTTAAAAAGAAGAAGGGCCCAATTCACTTATACCTTCTTCTTTCATGCTATGATTGGGCTGGTTTCTGTTCAGGTGTTATTAACTTGGCTGTGGAACTGTTAATAACTTCTTTATGTGAGCCGGGGGGTTTGATGTAAAAGGGCTGCTAGAGAAAACGCTTTTAGACGCCCTTAACCTTTCAACGTAGTGCGTCTGTGCCGGGGTGACAGAGCGGTAATGTGCCGGCCTCGAGATGTATGCGCATAAGGGGCTCAGAACAGAAGAAAGCCGGTGGCGCTTTTCGCCTCAAGGGTTCAAATCCCTTCCCCGGCGCCAATTTACCAGCGTGGGTAAACGAGATTCCAATGCATAGTGGTATCTACTAGTGAATTGTTGTAAAATTCTGATACTCTGAGTGGGCATTTAAACAGATATGTGCTCTCCTTCTTTTGATATAGGTCTATTTTTTGACATATACTCTAAAATATGCAGTTCTGGAAAACACCTTTTTGGAAACTCAAGGTTCTGAAGTGTTGTATTGTGGGAGAACGCAATGAGAGATAACAAATTATATGATTTTACGTCAAATCTTGTAAAGATTTTCGAGACGCGCAAACAGATCTTAGGCAAGGTAGATTTGCAGAAGACGGTCTATTTCATGAAAAGGTTCGGAGTGGATGCCCCGTTTGAATTTCGATGGAACCTTCTTGGCCCCCACAGCTATGAGTTGGCTCATTGTTGCACTTCCTTGGAAATTGAGGGATTGATTTCATATTCTGGAATCTATTCGTTGAACAAGGAAAAAGCAAAATCTTACACTTCAGCGCTTGCGTCAAGCACGTTTAATAAACTCAAAGCATTCTTCGTGAAAGTTGAGGAAATCTGTTCAAAAAACAACTATAATAGAGTCGCTTTTATTGAATGTGCGGCATCCCTTGACTTCATAAGCCAAAACACGTCAAAGACGCCATTAGGCAAACAGCATATCTTTTACCTTCTTGAGCAGCTTAAGCCAGAAAAAGCAAATCTGTTTAAGAACATGCGAAATGCCGCTTGGAATCTTATCGAAAATGAAGGATTGATTTCATAACGGCATGAGCTAAGATGTTAAGAAAAAAAGCCAAGTTCTTTCGTGATCCTATACATGGCTATATAGAAGTCGACGACCGCTTTTTGAAATTGATTGATTCACCTTTTTTCCAGCGTTTACGAAGAATAAAGCAACTTGCTTTCACTGACTTGGTATATCATGGCGCTGAACACTCAAGATTTGGGCATTCTTTAGGAGCATACGACCTAGCTTCCTCAATATCCAATCAAATTGGTCTCAAAGGGCATATACATGATGAATTCCGTCTTGCGGCACTTCTTCATGATTTAGGACATCCCCCCTGTTCACACGCTTTTGAATCCGTTCTGCAAGATACATACGGAAGCAGTGCACATGAGGATTACACCGAAGCAGTAATCATGCATAGTGAAATAGGAGACTTGATTGAAAATCTTGATTGCACAAGGAAAACATTGTCAAGTTGATCAGAGGAAAATATGTCGACGAACCGCAGTTTGGGCATCTAAATGATTTGATAAGCTCTGAACTTGATATAGACAGAATGGACTTTCTGTTGAGAGACGCATATTATTGTGGTGTTCCCTATGGGCAATACGACATTGAGAGACTCTTGTTGTCACTTAAAGTGCATCAAAACAAGATAGTTGTGCAAGAAAAAGGAAGACATGCTGTTGAAAGCTTCATCCTTTCACGATTCTACATGTACACGCAAGTATATACGCATCGCACAAGGCGTGCTTTTGACACGATGCTTAAGGTTTTATTCTCCAAGGAAGTGATGAAAAACATAGGTTACCCAAAAGCAACCTCGGGCGACATTAATCGATTACCTGACTTTGATGATGCTTGGTTGCTGAGTGAGATTAAGGAAATCTCTAAAAGTTCTACTGCAGAGGCCAGAATCGCAAAACTTTTCGAAAAACGCGAGCATATACGAGCTGTGATTGAGAAGATAGCTTACGCTGATGTGGAAAGCAGTTCGATTGATCCAACATTCACAACGATAGATGCATTAGAAAGCTTCAAGAAAGAACTTGCCGACGAAGTAAAAGTGGACCCAAATTTAATATTCTTTGATAGACCTTGGAAAGATTTGCCCTTTGAAAAGAGATACAGGCAATATTACTCTTCAGGAGAAGAAGAGGCTAAGACTATAAAAATGCTTTTAGGAGATGGAGAGGTTCGGGACGTAGCCTTTGATATCAGCTCACTAGCGTACCACCTATCAAAGAAACTTGCGCAGGTTATTCGAGTGTATACACTGAAGGAAAAGAGAAACAGATTGGCAACAGCAATAATTCGAAGACACCCAGAATTAAAAGGATTTTTAGTAAGAAAGCTCGAGACTTGAATCAACATTTACTGGTAAATTGGTGCTGAAATCCCTTCCCCGGCACCTTCAGTTGCAAACATTGCTTGATCTATTCTTTCATAGCAACAGAAACTATGCCTGCTAGAACAAGCGCTGCTCCTAAGACGAAAAGAGGACTTGGGATTTGAGCGAATATGAAGATGCCGAGCAATGTTGCGCCTACGGGTTCCAGCAACGCCATGGTTGCGGTTTCAAAAGATTTCAGGTTTGACAAAGAAGAGAAATAGAAAGAGTGTGCCATGGCGGTGGGCAGAATTCCCAAACCAACCATTGCTAAAATCATGCTTGGTTCAGAGGGAAACGTGAACCTAGACGATACTCCTGCGCCTATGATTAACACGGTGACTGCTGAAACAACATAGATTAGCAGCATGAGGGGTAACAAAGCTGTTTTCTGCCTTGTCTCTCGACCGTAGTTCAAGTAGAAGGCTTCAACAACCGCCGCGAGAACCGCCTCCAAATCTCCCTTAAACTGCACTGTCCATGTTCGGGTGGAGGCGTCTCCATAAGTGATGATGGCAACGCCGAAAAAAGACAAGACGATGCCGAACACAGCCAGCCGAGAAGGCTTCAACTTGAAGATTAAGGAGGAGACAAACATCGACCAGATAGGCGTAGTGTTCACGAGCACAGTGGCGTTAATTATGGTTGTGTCCAAAACCGCCGAAACAAACAGAATGAAATGCAAACCCAAAAGAAAACCCAAAACAATAACACGGCGAAAACCCTTCCGAAGCTCCCTCCAACCAAACGGTCGCTTCAAAGCCAAAATAAAAACAAATATGACTGAAGCGATAACCAAACGCCAGAAGGCAATAGAAAAAACGTCTACAAACCCTCCTCCCTTCAGAAAACTTATGAATATGGCTGCTGTGCCAAAAAGGGTCCCTGCAATGGCACCCTCAAGAAGCGCCACCTTCCTGCTCCTTTTTGACAAGCGTTGAGACAAACGAGCCTACTCCTTCTTTAGCTGTCTTAGACTAAACCAGAAGCGATTCATCCGATTAGGCTTTAAAACTTCTGTGCGCTAAGGCCACGACCAGTACTCATAGCGCCATTTATAGATACCACCATCATTTAACAGCCATGCATCGCAACCAACAGGACCCACTATCCACTTTTTTTGAGTGCCATCCCAATAGTACCATATCCAAGAATGCCCTGAAGTAAACGATGGGTCGGTATATGTTGCCTTATCGTTGATTGAATCAACCAGTATGTGACCAGGTTCCATTAAAGTGTAGTATGTATAATTGATCGAGGCGATTCTTTGGGTTAGCTCAAATAAGGTGGAACCTGCAAACGTTTGTGTATCGTTGTGCCACACCAAAGTTCCATTTCCATAATCGATGCCGATATTCACAGACAATGTCATAGTTTCGCTGAATGACTGCGACAGCTCCCGTAAAGTCAATGTGTAAAAAAGACTTGAAAATTCGTTTAATAAGCTTCCAAACTCCTCTCTAGTAACGTTGTTTTTCTGCTTAAGCGTTTCATAGTGATTTAAAAGCTCCGAATAAGTTCGGTATAGATCCTCCTGAGTGGTCAATAAGCCGGTGAAGTTTTTGCCCATGTTTACTGCCAGATGCCTAAAAGGTTCTAATAGCTTGGAATAGTCACTGTCGAAATAATAAGAGTAATTTCCATATAGCTCAGAGTACTCGCCAGATAACACGTTGTATTTGCCCACTGTCTCATCATAGTCTAACGCCGACCTGTTTAAGGAGTTCTGGGTTTCATTCAGCTGTTGACTATAATTCCTATATTGGAGGTAGTAGTATCCGGCAAAGGTCGAAGCCGTGGTCGCCCATATAATCAATGCTAGCGTTGTGAATACGAGTGTTCTTTTTTCGACCAATGTTGTTCACCCTCAGCGGTTTTTAAATTACCAAGTGCATTTACAATTGGCAGGAACAGAGACCCGAAAACTGCACTATTTGAGAAGATGTGGATTAAAGAGAAGAAAGAACCGTATGCAATCGCAGAAAACAACGCCAACGCTGGATCCATCCCCGAAATAATATATTGGATTCCAACTCCCACGTTTGTGATAAAATCGTAGATTAATGCGATTAAGCCTCCCAAAACTGCTGTTTCTAAGCAAAAGCTTGTTAGATTAAGTTTGTTCGACGCGTATGTTTTATACGCGTGCCCTAAGACACCCGCAATGATCATGCCGCCCATCTGGAAGGGTATGTTCAATCCTCCGAGTCCCCAGGGTGATAAGAAGCCGTTCACAAACATTGTCATTGCGCCCACAACCGCGCCAGCCCAAAAACCGAACAAGAAACCAGCTGTAAAAGAGACAAGAGAAGTGAACTCAACATTCGGTGGTCTTGGAATCAATTGTATTCCGACACTCAAGGCAGATAGCAGGCTTAATAGTGCAAGTTGACGTGCATTCATGGCTGGTTTCCTCACATGGATGGATTATCCAACCAATATTTAAAAATTACTGTAGGTAAAATAATAATCAAGCGGTGACAAAGTGAAGCCATTGACAATTATAGAGCAGGCTGCAGGCAAATTAGCGCCTGGTCGATCGCCCTATTTCATTGAGGCTCATGTTATTAAAGCCTTGATGACAATAGACGCCGAGGCACCTGTCGGTCGAATAAAACTATCGAAGACGTTAGGATTAGGCGAGGGCACAATACGAACCCTCGTCAAGCATCTAGAAAATGCCGGGTTAATCGACGTTTCAAAAGCTGGCATAGTCTTGACAAAACTCGGTACAAGACTTTCCTCTAACCTAAAATCAAGAATCAGCGAAGCAACAGATATTCCAAAAAGCTCGTTAACAGTCGGCCCATTCAACGTGGCAATTCTCGTCAAGAATGCAGCCGACGCTGTAAAAGGTGGTCTCGAACAGAGAGATGCTTCAATCAGGGTAGGTGCTTTAGGTGCCACAACACTGATTTTCAGCAAAGGTGAGTTAAGCATGCCTCAAGTCAAAGAAGACATTTTCAGAAAAGCCCCAATAATCCATGATATGTTGATTTCTACGCTTAGCCCAGAAGAAAACGATGTGATAATAATAGGCAGCGGCAAAGACAAGCTGACTGCTGAATTAGGCGCGATTGCGGCAACAATTGAAACGCTTAGCGCTATAAATCGAGAATAAAGGTCAAAATTCTCTTGGTTTTGCTATAACCTCTTTAATCTTGAGGTCGAAGAAACTCGAGGAGTTGGCAGGTTTGATTACTAAGGCGGTGTCTGCGCCTCTGCCACTTCCAGCAATGGCGATAACATCTTTGTCCATAGCGATGAGCCCAGCGTCAGCCGCCATCAACACGATTTCAACACATACCTTGGTTCCTTCACCCATCAGTCTGAGAGTGTTAGCCATAAGTTCAAGAGGCTGTAAGGTTCCAAACTTTCTGCGAATTGCTCTTTCGGCGCTGCTCAAGGCGTGTGTGCCTGTGAAAATCTTGGCTCCGTTTTTAAGAATCTGTTTGCGATACTCAGCTTCGAGCTCTTGAACCGCTGGTCCTGAGAAGCCTGCGTGGTGGGTTACCACGACTACGTTGTAGCCTTTGAATAGTTTCGATGCGGCGGCTCCTGTTTCGCCCTTTGTTGAAGCAACAACTATGTCGCTTATCCCTGCTGATTCAGCGTATTCTTTGACAAGCGTCAGCAGAGTTTCAGTGTTTTGCCTACCTGCTGTTTCGAAGTAGACCGTTTTGCGCTCAATCAAGTTCTTCACTCAACCTTTTTAGCTATTTACGTAGCAGAGTCTTCCTTAACGGTTTTCTCTTCAACCCTGTGCCGCACGTTTGACAGGTTTTTGGCTTGTAGTCCGCGGGATATTCACGGCGACAGGCTGGGCAATAGATTGTCCAGTTGAGGCGATAGCGTATGCCAAACGTCATAAGGGGCACAAATTTCAGGTCAAGCTGATTTGCCACGTTTTGGATGGAATAGTCATCGGTCACAATCAACGGGCTTCTTCCAGAATTTTTCAGTTCAAGCGCCAACGCTAACACCTGCTTATCCACATCAGATAGGAAGAGCACGTCGCCAACAGCCTTTGATGATTCTTTTACTCTGCCGAGGAAAACGTCACTTGGCGCCTTCACGAGAAGTTTGCCACTTTCAATAGCTGCCTTAAACCTAGTGTAGACCATCGAGTTGGAAACGAGCTCTTGCCTCACAGCAGGCACAGTGTAAACCATGTCAGTTATTGCGAACGGGTCGAATCCGGCAATGAAAGCAGATGTGTCTAAAACGAGAGCCTTTTTTATTTTACTTGGTTGTGTCAGCGTGCTCGCCCCTCAGAAAAGAGTAATCGCCCCTTCAGCCTGTGATAGAAGTCGCCCCTGAAACGCACAAAAGACGATTCGTACTCCGACTTGGTTATCGTAATGCGCGATAGTTTAGGCGTGGTTTCAGCCTGAAAATGCCCATCAATCACGACGACAGCCTTTTTTGGTCTAGTTAGGCCAACGTGCAGAGTGGAATTTGCCGAGAAAACTATGGGATGAAACACTGTGAGCGGCGCAATCGGGGTGAATACAAACGCTTTCACCTCAGGGTCTATGACTGGACCGCCAGCCGACAAAGAGTAGCCTGTTGACCCTGTTTGAGAGGCGACCACAGCGCCGTCGGATTGGCACTCACCCACCAATTCATTATCCTTCCATATTTGCATGCTCAAGAGCTTAGCTGGAGCCAGTGACGTGATGGAAACTTCGTTTAGGGCGTCGGGCAGTCGTGTCTTGCCGAGGTACGATGCCAACTTTGTGGTGCGTTCAAGCCTGTAGTTGCCTTTTAAGGTTTGGTCAAGGGCTTTCAGAGCGTCTTTTGGCGGCACTTCAGCTATGAAGCCTCGGGCGCCCATGTTAATGGCTAACAGGAGCGGTTCAGGCTTGGGCAGCTGTAAACAAGTCCGAAGAATTGTGCCGTCGCCGCCAACCGTAACCACTAAATCTGCCTTCATTTTTTCTAAAGTGGTGGCAAAATCTGGTTTTTCGAGGTGTTTTGCCAGCCTTGGTTCTAGTTTGACCTGCAGTTTTTTGGCTTCTAGAGCAGCGACTATTTTTGCGGCTAATTGCAGAGCCTGTTTGCGGTCGACTCGGCTAGTGACCCCAACGGTTTTGAACACGAAAGCGCCCCACTTATAGAGTAGTTAGCGATAAATTAATTAAACTATAAAATCATTGTTGTAAAAGCTATTTAACAATGCAGAAGGCGCATGTAGGTTGAGTAAGCCTGCCGAGTTGGGTTCAGTGAAAGCTGGCAGTTTCGTCATGGTTGATAATGAGCCGTGTCGCATTATTGATTATACTAAGTCTAAGCCTGGCAAACACGGGTCTGCAAAGGCGCGTGTTGTTGCCATAGGCGTCTTCGACAATGTTAAACGAAGTTTTGTGAAGCCAGTTGACTCGCAAGTTGAGGTGCCACTCATCGAAAAGCGAAGCGGTCAAGTTTTAGCTCTCTTGCCCTCGTCGGTGCAACTCATGGACTTAGAAACCTATGAGGTGTTCGAGTCACCGCATCCAGAAGATGAAACCTTAAAGAGCCGCTTAGCCAACGGCGTAGAAGTCGAGTACTGGCGCATCTTAGGTCGAACGAAAATAATGCGTACAAAAGGCTAAGTTTTCCATTACAGTTTGACGAAGACCTATATCGTGAAATAGATTCTTGTATTCGTTCAAGATTAATTGAGGGTGTGGAGCGCTGGAATATTGAGGTATGTAGAGCACATGCGATTACACAGAAAGATGAGCATCGGCAAACTTGTCAACGAACTGAACGCTACGGGAGTCTTGGGTGCAGGCAAGATTGGCGAAGCAAGTAAACTAGTGACCGAAATGTTCGACGACCCAGAATACACTGTTTTCTTGACGTTGTCTGGCGCGCTGGTGCCAGCGGGTTTTAGGCGGGTCATACACGATTTGATTGATGATGAATACGTTAACGTGTTGGTCACTACGGGCGCCAACATGGTCCACGATATGGTTGAGGCATTGGGTTTCAGGCATATGGTCGGCTCTTTTCAAGCTGAAGACAGACAGTTGAGAGCCAAGAACATTGGCCGAATCGGCGACATCTACATCGAGCAAAAAGCGTTTCAAAGCCTAGAAAAATGGCTGCACCAAACAATCGAAACTATACCAGAGGAAAAAAGACGGCGCATCTCTGGAGCTGAACTGTTCTATGAAATTGGAAGAAGAATCAAAGACAAAGAATCAATACTGGCTGTTGCATCACGGAAAAACGTGCCCGTTATTTGCCCAGCGTTCATCGACTCTATAGCGGGCTTTCAACTCTGGATGTTTGGACAAGACAAAACCTTGCGAATAGACCCGCTTCTCGATGTCAACATACTTATGGATAAGGTGTATGACGCCAAAAAAGTGGGTATAATCATCTTGGGCGGAGGCGTGCCCAAACACTTCGCCTTATTCGCCAACACATTCAGAGAGGGAGTGGATGCAGCAGTACAAATAACCATGGATAGGCCTGAACCAGGCGGATTAAGCGGCGCATCGCTCGAGGAAGCCATAAGTTGGGGCAAGGTCAAACCAAAAGGTGGAGCAGTCACAGTCGTCTGCGATGCAACGATAGCCTTTCCATTGATAGTAGCTGCATCAATAGAAAATCTTAGTGAAAAATAGATTATTGGAAGATTCTGGCAAGCGACTCTTTGAACGTTCAAAGGTTTTTGATGCTTGTCTTTTTGCCTACGGAATAAGTAAGAGACAAGGAGAAAGAGTTATGACCAAACTTCCTAAACCAGATACGTATTTAAGACCGTGACCAGTTAGGGTTGAAAGATAAGCTATGGCGCTTGAACGCTTCGGCTCCTCCATTTACGACGCATTACGAAAGGTTTTTCGAGCACCTGTCGTCGATGAGGCAACTGTAAAAGAACTAGCCCGAGACCTACAGCGCGCCTTGTTACAGGGTGACGTGAACGTTCAGCTTGTTCTTTCAATCTCAAAAAACATTGAAGACAGAGCCTTGAAGGAAAAGGTTCCACCAGGCGTTTCCAGACGTGAACACGTAATAAAAGTCGTGTACGAAGAACTGACCCGTTTTCTAGGCGAAAAACCCGTTCCGTTGAAAGTTGAGCCTGGAAAACGAACCGTCCTCATGATGGTTGGCATTCAGGGTTCGGGCAAGACCACCAACGCAGCCAAACTAGCACGCTACTTCCAAAAGCGAGGACTAAAAACCGGGCTTGTTTGCGCCGACACTTATCGTCCAGGCGCATATGCACAACTTCAGCAATTAGCCACGCGAATCAACGTTCCAATCTACGGCGAACCCTCGAACAAGAATCCCGTTGACATCGCTCAAAAGGGATTAAAGAACTTCAGCAGCCAAGATGTGGTCATAATTGACACGGCGGGTCGCCACAAGGAAGAGAAAGGACTAATTGAAGAAATGAAGATGCTGGAGAAAGCAATCAAACCCGATGAGGTAATCCTCGTAGTAGATGGAACCATCGGACAGCAGGCAACTGCTCAAGCCAAAGGCTTCCATGAAGCCACATCCATTGGGTCAATCTTCGTGACCAAGCTTGACGGTTCAGCTAGAGGAGGAGGCGCCCTCTCCGCCGTAGCCGCAACTGGAGCGCCAATCAAGTTCATCAGCACGGGCGAAAAAATAGAAGACATCGAACCCTTTGTGCCGTCTCGTTTTGTCGGTCGATTACTCGGCATGGGTGATTTGCAAAGCCTAATCGAAAAAGTGCGCGAAGCCGAGGTTAAAGTGCCCGAGAAAAAAATGAAAGCCATCTTGTCGGGCAAGTTCACGTTAAGCGACATGTACGAGCAGTTTGAAGCCATGAAGGGCATGGGCTCCTTCAGACGCCTACTCAAATTGATTCCAGGATTCTCCTACAATGTCCCAGAAGACCAGATGGAGATGGCGGAAGATCGCCTCAAAAAATGGCGAGTCATCATACAATCGATGACTCCAGAGGAACGAGAAGACCCAAAAATATTCAATTCGTCTAGAGTGCACCGAGTAGCAAGAGGCTCGGGCACAAGCGAAAAAGAAGTCAAAGAGTTGCTGAACCAGTACGGCCTGATGAAACGAATGATGAAGACCCTGCGAAGAAAACGCGCCTTGCCATTCTTTGGAAAACAAGTGCCAATAGGGCAGTTCAAAAAATCCGAAGAATAGCATTCGTTCCAAAAAGCTAAGTGCTTTGATTCTTGAGTAGCTTGCAAAGACGCCCGCTTGGAGAAGCGCAACTTAGATTAGAAAGTGATATTTGACGCATTCTCTGATTGCTTTTCTGGGAAAGTCAGAATTTATATACACAACTTATATTACAATGGTGTATGGAACCTCCAAGAGAGACGATATCACTTCTGTTGACATCAATACTGGGAGGGCTAGCACTTACTTATGGTATAACTGAAATTCAAGGTCAATTGACCCTTAAAGGTCTTTCAACTCCTCTTTATTCTATCTTGATCTTCCTAGTTTTCGTTTCAATATGGTTAAGATTCATACCAGGAAACCTATCCCATATTAGAAGGTTAGAGAGATGGCCAAATACTTCCGTGAAAACATGGCTATTAGATGTTTCTGTCATAACAATTGAGTCTATGGTCATAATTTTTATGGCTGTGCCTTCTGTTACTAATCCTGAGATGTTCTTTTACTCATTACTTGCACTTCTGTTCTTGGATGCGTTTTGGTTGGCGGCAATGCTTCATGGAACCAAGGCAAAAAAACGCCCGGAACCTCAATGGATTTGGCTGTGGCTCAACATTCCATCAGCTGCGCTGGTTGCCATTTTATTGCTTCTAAACTATCTCTATCCTGCTATTGGTTCATTCCATAGTACATCTCCATTTCCATTGGTTATAGCAACAGTTGTCTTTTGGGCATGCGCTTTTACAGACATCATTAAATCTGCTCCTGACTGGTTCGGCAGACCCAGAGATTCTGAACTTTCGGATCAACAAAGGAAAGGATATGAAAAATACATGAAGGAAGCCATTGCAGAGGCAAAACAAAGTTTGTCACATAATGGAATCCCAATTGGTGCGGTTCTTGTCGAAAATGGAAACATTATCGGGAGGGGACATAATAGAAGGATCCAGGACGGAAACTCTGTGGGTCATGCAGAATTAGAGTGTTTAAAGAATGCAGGCCGAAAGCAAAATTACGAAGGGGCAACACTATTTTCGACCCTTATACCATGTTGCATGTGCGCTGGTGCCATTGTTCAGTTTGGCATAAAAAAGGTTGTAGTAGGAGTGGAAAAAGCGAAACATTTTGAAGGTGCTAGAGCATTTCTAGAAGATTGTGGAGTGCATGTTGTCGTTTTAGGCATTGAAGAATACGAAGGAATGTTAAGCAATTATATCAAATCCAACCCTATAGTTTGGGGCGAAGACGTTGGAAAGCGATGATTGATTGCCCAGGGCGCAAGGGTAAAGGTCACTAGCATATAAGCATGAATATTGTGAGCTGTTATATAGACTACATTTCGTAAGACATACAGATAGCAGCGCGTGATACATTAAGCGTAGTGTTTGGAAATGCTTATAGCATGTTGAAAAGAACCTTTTTCTTTTTACTCTGGTCGCATACTTGCAGAAGTTTATCAGTTTTCCGCTTTCTCCTTAAGCGAACCAACATTCAATTCAGTTTTCTGGATAATTCCTTTTTTGAAGCCTTTTTACTACTATGCGCGTATTCTTTAAAAGATTACCAAAAGAAGCAAAAACCCACACGAGTTCTAATATCGCAAAGGGTAAACTTCCAATTGTAATTGCATAATACGTTAAAGCTAATCCGCCCGAGATGTTCAAGGCACCATACATGAAATCATCTTTTTTTACCTTGGCTAAGAGCATCAGTATCAATGCAGTAATCAACAGCACTAACCCTGAAAGACCTACCCAATCAGGGGACAGAAGCAGTGCCTCCTAACTCGTATTTTTTGGTGTTCTTGATTTAAGATTTTAGCCACCTGTCATAGGATTTATACGTATAAATTATACATACGAAACATATATATTTTTCCACTGACGCTAACCTATGTATGGGTATCTCCGTGGAAATCTTGAAAATTCTCAGTAAAGAGCCTAGACAGACGCCACAATCACTTCAGAAGGCTTACAAAGCGTCGATATCAACTGTGAGAAATACTCTAGTGGTCTTAAGTGACCTTGGATTGACTCGTAAAAAGGCACGAGGTCTATACGAGATTACTCCATTAGGGCAATATGTTTTAGAAAGGATTGATGTGCGTAAGCTCCCCTCATACTTCAATGAAAAGTAAAACTGCAACAAACCTTAGTAATCGAAATTTTTGTTGCGATTTAAAGTGTATCTACAATGTGCGCTCATTCATATCACCGCCTTTAAATTTAGATTCTGTATTATTAGGAATAAGAAGAAAAGCGCCAAATTCTCAAGAAGTGAAGGGTTTTGATGCTTGACATACTGGAAAAGGCACAGATAATGTTAGAGAAGTATCCGCTCTGCGACCACTGCCTTGGAAGACAATTCGCGCTTCTTGGGTATGGCATTGAAAATCAGAAAAGAGGCGAAGCGTTAAAGCTGCTCTTGACAATGAAAGCACACCAACAAATATTGTTAAAAGATAAGAAAGGACTTGCGCTGCTCAAGGCGCTTGCCTTAAACGGCAACTCAGAGACAGCGACTGAGATCCTTAAGAAAATGAGAAAGAAAACAGAGGAAGCACAGCCCTGTTACCTGTGTAATGGACGTTCTGACTCTTTGGAAGAATTAGTAATTCTCGCTTTAGGTAAATTGAAGGAATACGAATTCAACACTCTTTTGGTGGGCATAGAACTCTCAACCGAAGTGGAAGAACGGGAAGACGAGTTTAAAGCCGAATTCATGATCAAACACGGCGAAAACCTGCGCAACGAGTTCAGCCGCAACTTAGGCAAAAAAATCGCTGAAGCAACCAAGAAAACGATAGAATATGCACGACCCGAAATAGTTGTTTTAGTCAACCCGTTTTGGGAGCAAGTGTCGCTTCAGGTTAATCCCATCCACATAAGTGGCCGCTACCGAAAACTTGTGAGGGGCATACCCCAATCTCGATGGCTCTGCAGTCACTGCCGAGGCAAGGGCTGCCCAAAATGCAGTGGGACGGGCAAAATGTATCCAGATTCGGTTGAAGAAATAATTGGCAATCCAGCCTTGGAGATGACGCTGGGAGAAGACATTGCCTTCCACGGAGCCGGCCGCGAGGACATCGACGCTCGAATGCTTGGACTTGGGCGCCCCTTCGTAATAGAGGTTAAGAAACCGAGGAAACGCTTCATCAACTTGCAGGCGCTTCAAAAAACCATTAATGAAAGAGCCGAGGGAAAGGTCAAGGTTTCAAATCTGCGCTTTGCAAACAAAGACATTGTAAGAAGATTGAAGAGAAGCGAAGCAGCCCAAAAACTTTACAAGGCAATTGTCAACTTGGATATGCCGGTTTCGAAAAAACAGTTGATTCTATTAGAGAAGTCGTTGGCAGGCGCAGTCGTTAGGCAGCAAACGCCTCAGCGTGTCATGCATCGACGTGCAGACCTTGTACGGGAAAAGTACATATACAAGGCAAAAGTAAAGAGGTTGACGCCCAGCCGATTTGAATTAAGAATTAGATGCCAAGGAGGACTTTACATAAAAGAATTAATCACAGGTGACGAAGGCAGAACCGTGCCAAGCGTGGCTGAAATACTAAAAGTCAAAGCCGTCCCCCTGGAACTCGATGTATTGGGCGTTTACATAGAAGAGGAAAAATGATGAGGAAATCAAAGGGTTATCGTGCCAATACACGAGCGTTGCTTAGGCTCAACCCTAGGGAAAGAGGCAAGACAACTCTGAACAAGGTCTTGTTAAGCTTCAAGGAAGGAGACAAGGTAGTGGTCAAAATCAACCCAAGCGTGCATAAAGGTATGCCTCACAGACGCTTTCATGGCAGAGTGGGTGTTGTCACAGCAAAGCGGGGACGCTCCTACGTGATTCATGTGCCACAAGGCGACGCCACAAAAGAGATTATAGTTCGCCCAGAACATTTGGCGCCGTATGCAAGCAGTGTGGGGAATTAGAATGGCTAGGAAAGCGCTGCGTGAACGAATGCTAACTGTTCCAGAAGTGAAGAAACTGCTCGAATTGATTGGAGAGGAGAACCTAGACCAGTTTCAACGCAGGTCTTTTGACTACGCATCCAAGTTCTCAAAGGTTGAAGAAGACAAAGTAGGAACTTTAGTGCAAGCTCTCGTTGAAAAGTATGGGTTAGAGGAAGAAGAAGCGATTCAAATCGTCAATAGTATGCCTCAAAGCATAGAGGAACTGCGAGTGTTTCTCGGTGGAGGACGCAAAATCATCGAGACCTCCAAGCTGCAGGGAATATTAAACCTTTTAGACGAGTACAGAAAATAAGAATACAGGCGCCACACACAGAAAAATATTGTTGTCAATGACAGGACGAGTGGATAATGGAGAGGAGATACGAAGAATACGCCTACGTGCTGGATTATCTTCCCCACGGCAGACCGTCCGCTAGACCATCATACAAAGCTGGAGCTCTCGTCCAACTCGTAGGCGCAGAATTCTTCACGCTGCTCGAAGCCACCGTCAAAGAGGGCTTGGTTCTGAAGCCATACGACCGAGTTTACGTAGGCAAAGAATCCAGGCAGGAAATCACGTACATCATAGGGCGAATAGGTTATGAAGAGCTCACTTCTGCAGCGAAAATGGAGCTTCCAGTTACTGTGGAAAAAATAGTTCTTAATCGAGAAGCATGGTTCATTAACTTCTTTAACACGGCGCAGGCTATTACGCCGCGGATGCATGCCCTCGAGTTGATTCCGGGGATAGGTAAGAAATACATGTGGCAGATCATAAACGAGCGGGACAGAAACCCATTCAAAAATTTTGACGACTTACAACAACGCGCAAACATTCCAAGTCCAGCCAAACTTGTAACAAAAAGAATATTGGAAGAGTTGTCGGGTGAAAGCAAATACAGGTTGTTCACTCGGGCGCCTTGACAAACAGTTGAGCCTTTACAGAGAGACACGCAACCTTCTCCGGCGGTATCGGATTTTTCCAAAGAAACGGTTAGGACAACATTTTGCAGTTGACAATTCTCTGTTACAGTCGCTGATAGCCCATGCCGATGTCAGTCAAGGCGATACCGTTTTGGAGGTTGGCGCTGGTTTAGGGTTTCTCACACGCCTTTTGTCTTCGAGATATAGAAAGGTTATCGCTGTGGAGGTCGACGCGAAATTAGTTGCAGTGTTGCATGCGCAACTTTCTAAGCTTCAGAATGTTGAGCTGATTCAAGGAGACATATTAACTACGAACATCCCGTCTTTCAATAAAGTCGTTTCAACGCCACCTTACTCGATATCGTCTCACCTGCTTTTTTGGTTGTTAGAAAAGCCTTTTGAGCTAGCAGTTTTAGCCTTCCAAGAGGAGTTTGCAAGACGACTCACTGCGGCTGTGGGCAGCAGAGACTACAGCAGGTTAACCGTTGCAATCTACTACCATGCAGATGCCGAACTGCTCGACCATGTGCCGAAAAGTAGTTTTTATCCGCCTCCAGACGTTGACTCTATCATCGTGCGACTGAAGCCGAAACCCGTGCCCTTCAAGGTTAAGGATGAAAAAGCATTTTTCGAACTGGTTCAGTCGGTGTTCACTCAGCGCAACAAAAAACTGCGTAATGCAGTGTTGCCTTTTCTAATTAAGAAAGGTTTAAGGAAAGAGGATGCTCAACGATTTGCTGACAGCTTAACCTTTTATGACAAAAGGGTGCGTGAACTTGCACCAGAAGATTTTGGGGCGTTGACAAATGAAATCCTTGAGAAAACGGGTATCTTACGCTGATTTAGTGTTTGAGATTTTTCGAAACGTGTACGAACCTGCCGAAGACACGTTCCTTGCAGCTGATAATTTGAACGTCAATGAAGAAGACATAGTCTTGGACGTGGGCACGGGGTGCGGGTTACTTGCAATAGTAGCCGCGCAGAGAGCCAAAAAAATTGTGGCTGTTGACTTGAACCCTTACGCCATACGCTGCGTCAGAAGAAATGCAGAAATTAACAAACTAACTGAAAAAATCGACGTACGAAAAGGTGACTTATTCAAATCCATCAAAGGCGATGAAAAGTTTAGCCTCATTATCTTCAACGCGCCTTATCTGCCGACAGCGCCAAGAGAAGAACGGTCTTGGCTGGGTAAAGCTTGGGCGGGTGGACTTACTGGAAGGCAACTTATCGACCGATTCATCACTGAAACGCCGAGATACCTTACGGAAAAAGGCAGAGTTCTCTTGGTGCAGTCGAGCCTAGCCAGCATTGATGAGACGCTGAAGGAATTTCAGGAAGCAGGTTTTGAAGCCCGAGTTATCGCTGAGAAACGGGTTGCCTTTGAAACAATCGTTGTTATTCAGGCAAGTCATTTATGCAAATCAGAAACAAAAGGATTGAGAGGTGATGAAGGATGAAGTTTTTGGTATTGCAGTGGATTAAGCCTCAAGTGCCCATCGAACGATTAGCCAGTTTAACTCCAGCTCAATTCAAGTACTTGGGCAAGTTGGAGTCACAGGGAAAGGTTGAACAGTATTACCATCTGATAGGGCAGCAAGGACACATGATAATTTGCAACGCAAACTCAGATGAGGAACTGTCAAGAATAATCAGCGAAGACCCACTGTTCTTCGACAGTGAACACCAAGTCTACCCGTTGACAACCAGAGAGGCGCACGAAAAACGTTTGCTCGAAATGCTAAGACGAAAGTAACTATTTTTTCTTCTTTTTCTTTTCTTTCTCAAACCTGTCGGCATGGGCTTCGCAGCAGAACTGATATTCTTTACCGTCTACGACACGTTTGTAAACTGCAAAGACGCATTTTCCCGTCTCATTGCAGATGTCAACATTACAGTAGTCGCATCTTATGAAAACTGTCTTCATTTCTTCGCCTCCCTCTTCTTCAAATAGTCCTGTATAGCTGCGTGCAAGCCGTCGGCGGCCAAGTTGGAACAATGCATCTTGATAGGTGGCAACCCACCTAAGCTGTCAGCTACATCGCCCCGACTTATTCTCATGGCTTCCTCCAAAGTCTTGCCCTTAGCCAACTCAGTTATCATGCTGCTCGTGGCTATGGCTGCGCCACAACCAAACGTCTTGAACTTAATGTCCTCGATAACATTGTCGTTGACCTTAATGTAAATGGTCATGAGGTCGCCGCAGACTGGATTGCCCACTGTTCCTATGCCATCTGCGTTCGGGATTTCGCCCATGTTGCGCGGGTTGCGGAAGTGCTCCATGACTTTTTCAGTGTACATGTTATGTGAGCAGCTCCTTGGGTGTGAGTGGTGAGATTGCGCGGAGTCTTTTAACTATATCGGGTAAGGCATTCACTACATAGCCTACGTCTTCTTCAGTGTTTTGTCTTCCCAAAGTGAACAAAAGCGACCCATGAGCCTCCTCATGCCTTAACCCTATGGCTAATAAAACGTGAGAAGGCTCTAACGTTTTCGAAGTGCACGCTGAACCAGACGAACACGCGACGCCTATCATGTCTAAGCTGAGGATGAGTGATTCACCCTCAATGTAACTGAACCTGATGTTGGCGTTGTTTGGCAACCGTCTGCTGGGATGCCCATTCAAGAAGGAACTCGGAATGCTTTCAAGCGCGCCTTTAATGAGTTTGTCTCTTAGTCGAGAAAGCCTTTCACCTTCGGCTTTCATCTCAGCCTTGACTATTTCAGCTGCATTGCCCATACCAACAATAGCTGGAACGTTTTCAGTGCCCGACCGCAAGCCTCTTTCTTGTCCTCCACCGTAGATTGTCGGCTGAATTCGGGTCCCAGTTTTTACGTAGAGTGCGCCGATTCCTCTTGGACCGTACATGTCATTTGATGAAATTGACATCAAGTCGATGTTCTCATTCTCTACGCTTATGGGCGTCTGTCCTGCGGCAGCAACGGCATCAACATGGAAGAGAGCGCCTTTTCGATGGACTACTTCTCCAATCTCCTTGATGGGTTGGATTGTGCCGATTTCACCGTTGGCATACATAACCGAAACCATGATGGTCTTGTCAGTGATTGCCTTTTCCAAAGCTTGAACGTCTACAACGCCAAATTTGTCAACGGGCATGTAGGTGACGTTGAATCCTTCTTTCATGAGAGATTTACATGTGTTCATGACGGACATGTGTTCGATGGTTGTCGTAACGATGTGGTTTCCCTTGTCCTTGTTTCGGTAAGCAACACCCTTAATGGCTAGGTTATTGCTCTCTGTGCCGCCAGCCGTGAAGAAAATCTCTTCGCTTTTCTTTGCGCCAATTAAACCAACCAGTTTTGAGCGTGCGTCTTCCATGGTTTTTCGGGCTTCGTTGCCCCAAGAATGAAGCGACGATGGGTTTCCATATTGTTGGCTAAAAAGGGGCATCATGGCTTCGATTACACGCGGGTCAACAGGCATGCCAGCAGCATGGTCCATGTAAACGCTTCGCATCATACTTTCGCCCTGACACCTTTAGAAACACAAGACAGCGTCTGCGTCCAAGGCTAAGTCGTTTAGGGTTGCGGCACCAACTACTTTGGCTTCTGGAATGAACTCTCCACGCGGTATCTCCAGCAGCATGCAACTCTGCTCGCAAACAACGAGTTTGACACCTGCCTTGAGAGCTTGATCCATTACTTGTCTCAGCGTCGGAAACTGACCCAGTTTAACCTTCTCGGCTGCGCCCTTCTTAACGACGGTTATTCCTTTAATGACGAAGTATATTGTGGCATCCAAACCCATCGCTGCGGCTGTGGCAGCCAAAATAAAAGGCGCATAGGTGCGTTCAGGCATGTCAACCCCGCTCGTCTGCACGTAAAGAATCTTCTTTGCGGTACTCATCCGCTATTTTTCCTCCTTGGTTTTTATTCTATTTCACTTTTTTTATAAGGAAACGAAGCGTGTTGCCCTCCTTCTTCAGGTTGAGAAACTCTTGTTCTAACCTTTTAGCGAGGCTTTTGATGTCTTCTTCAGCTGCAGGGTCGTCTGCCAAGACTTCAAGAACCTCACCGACGTTCATTTTGTCCAGTTCTATGCGCACTCTGAAAACTGGCTCTGGGCAGTAAAGTCCTAGGCAGTCGAGTGTTCGATCAGGCTTGGCTTCGGGCAAGTTCTCACACTCCTATCCTTATTGAAAATTTATCATAATAATTCTCATACTTATAAACTATGAACATCGGGCATACATTAAAGGCTTAATCTTGGGCTCCGTACCTTTCTGCATCTGTTTGAGTTGCCCAAGTGCAAAAGAAATATAACACAAGTTTGCTTTACTGCTGAAGGCTAAAAGGTGAAGAGACGTGTGCATCATTGGCAAAAACAAGCTGATAGAATTAATCGAAAATCTAAAGGTAATTTATCCCTATGATTATCATCTCTTAGATGGAGACGGTTACGTTTTAACCGTTAAGGAAGAGACTACGTTGCAGTATCTGGAGCACAAGAACATTAATTCCTACGAGATTGTGTTCACTCCGCCGAATTATGTGGCGCATCTTACTGCTAAGAGCAAATACGGACGCATGGGATTATCGTTCCTCAATGCCGCTAAGATTCACAGCGGGTGGGTGGGACGAATAACGCTTGAACTCGTAAACCTAAGCAATGACAGACGCCCCATCACGATTAAACGCGGAGACCCTTTCATGCACATTGAGTTTATAACACGCGAGGGTGAGCCTTCTCCTTACATGGGTGAATACCAATTTCAAGACATGACAAGCGATGAAAAACTTATGTACATTCCTGTTTTGAAAAAGGTTTTTCCGAACTTCGCCGAGCTTGCTAGAACATGGTTCAAGGGCGACTTCCCCTAACATGCTAAAAGCTGCCCCATATACTTCGCGAGCATATTTTAGGTTCATATTTTTTACAAGTCTCAGTCAAAGACAAATGGTTTAAATAGACCCGCTCTCCGTATGCTGAAGAAGGGAAACCCAGTGAAAGCCAAAAACTATCGAGCGGTCAAAGGCGCGCCTTACACTCGAAAAGAGTACATTAGAGGCTCGCCCCCGTCTAAAATCACAAAGTTCACTATGGGTGACACTAAAACCTCTTTCCCTTATCAAGCCATTTTAATCGCTGACGAAGAGGCTCAGATTCGTCATAACGCCTTAGAAGCTGCACGTGTGGCATCTAACCGAGTGCTCATGAACAAATTAGGCAACGCGTATTTTCTGCGTGTCGTCACTTACCCACACACCATATTACGAGAGAACAAGATGATTTTTGGAGCTCACGCCGACCGCCTCCAAGACGGCATGAGAAAGGCTTTCGGCAAGCCAGTTGGCTCTGCAGCACGTGTCAGAGTTGGCCAACCAATAATAGAGATAGGCGTAAACGATAACGCCATCGAGGTTGCAAAAGAAGCCCTCCAAAGGGGACAGGACAAGCTGCCTATCCCTTGCCGCATAAAAATCGAAAAAGTTTCCAACTAATCAAATTTAGAGGTGAACGTGATGCCTTCCTCTCGAAAAGATAAGCGTATCCTATGGTTTGAAGAGCTTACAAAAGAGGACATACCCCTCGTTGGAGGAAAAAACGCCAACCTAGGCGAAATGCTAAGGGCAAAAATTCCAGTGCCACCTGGCTTCGCCATCACAGCTCAAGCCTATCACGAGTTCATAACGAAAACTGGCATAGCTGAAAAAATCTACAAGACAATAGAAGAGACGGTTACCGACATTAACAACCCCAAACACTACGAAGAAGCTTCGAAAAAAATTCGAAGACTGGTCGAATCTACGCCTATGCCTGTTGAAATTGGGAAGGCAATCAGAAGCGCTTATTCTGAACTCTGTGAAAAAGCAGGTCTAACAGAGGCTTTCGTGGCTGTGCGTTCAAGCGCCACTGCTGAAGATTTACCCGACGCTTCGTTTGCTGGTCAGCAGGAGACGTATTTGAACGTTAGAGGCGCAGACGACCTTGTTGAAAAAACCATAAAATGTTGGTCAAGCCTTTTCACGCCTCGAGCCATATTTTACCGCAATCAAAAAGGGTTCAAACACGAGCAGGTGCTCATAAGCGTCGGCGTCCAAAAAATGGTCAACGCCAAGGCTGCAGGCGTAATCTTCACGCTGAACCCAGTCACAGGCGAAACCGACCAAATCGTGATTGAAGCCAACTGGGGGCTAGGCGAAGCCGTTGTGTCAGGCTCGGTTACGCCAGACGACTACGTCGTGAACAAAAAGACCTTGAAAATAATAGAGAAAAGAGTAGCCAAAAAGACAGTGGAGTACATTCGCGACCCTAAAACGGGAGAAACAATTCACGCAGAGGTCCCCCCAGAAAGGCAGGAGCACCCATGCTTAACTGACGAACAAATCATCCGATTGGCAGAAATCTCACGCACAATTGAAGAACATTATGGAAGAGCTCAAGACATAGAATTCTCCATCGACCGAGACCTGCCTTTCCCACAAAACTTGTTCATTGTGCAGTCGAGACCCGAAACCGTGTGGAGTCTGAAAAAGCCTGAACCACTCGCCAAAGCCCCCAAGCCAGCACCACCTACAGCTCCAGTTGAAGCCAAAGTTGTGGTGAAAGGCATCGCCGCAGGCAAACGGGACATAGGCACAGGAACAGCCAAAGTTGCCAAGACAGCCGAAGAGGCATCAAAAGTGATGCAAAAAGGCGACATCCTCGTTACGACCATGACTAATCCCGACTACGTGCCTTTCATGAAGATTGCAGGCGCCATAGTAACGGATAAGGGCGGAGTTACAGCCCATGCAGCTATAGTGAGCCGCGAGTTAGGCATACCATGCATTGTTGGAACCGAAGTGGGTACAAAGGTCATGGTTACAGGCCGCGAATACACGGTTGACGCCAAGAGCGGCGTGGTCTATGAGGGAAGATTAAGCATTGCGGAGGCGCCAGCTACCCCAACGCCATCGGTTTCTGCGTCGTTTGGCGGGGTCGCTCTTGAACTTGCCCCGGTTACCGCCACAAAAATATACATGAACCTCGGCGTGCCCGAGAAAATCGGGGAGTACAAGAACCTGCCCTTTGACGGCATCGGCCTCATGCGCATCGAGTTCATACTTGCCAGTTATATTGGTCAGCATCCGCTTTACCTGCTTGAAACGGGTCAGGCTGACAAGTTCGTGAACAAGCTGGCTGACGGTGTGGCAACCGTGGCTCGAGCCATACAGCCTCGTCCCGTGGTTGTGCGCTTCAGCGACTTCAAAACCAACGAGTACAGGGAACTGGAGGGCGGCGCAAAATATGAGATTGAGGAAGCTAATCCTATGTTGGGTTGGCGGGGTGCCAGCCGCTACATCAGCCAATGGTATGAAAAAGCGTTCCGCTTAGAATGCAAAGCAATACGAAAGTGCCGCGAAGAATGGGGGCTCAAGAACGTTTGGGTCATGCTGCCAGTTATCCGAACAGTTTGGGAAGCAAAAAAATGTCTAGAGATAATGAAGGAAGAAGGTCTGGAGCGTGGCAAAGACTTTCAGGTCTGGTTTATGGCTGAGACCCCTGCTATTGCTATCGTTGCAGATGAGTTTTCCAAGCTTTGCGATGGCTTCAGCATAGGCTCAAACGACATGACGCAGGGTGTGCTCATGATTGACCGCGACTCTGAAAGGCTCGGGTTGATGGGCTACTTCGATGAGCGAGACCCAGCGGTGGAACGCATAATCGCCCACCTCATTCGGGTGGCTCACCAAAATGGTGTCACCGTTTCCATCTGCGGTGAAGGCCCATCCAACCTGCCCGACTTCACAGAGTTTCTTGTACGTTGTGGCATCGACAGCATCTCAGTGAACAACGACGCAGTGGTGCGCACCCGCCAGTTGGTTGCCAGCCTTGAACAAAAGATTCTACTGGAACGCCTAAGCGAAATGCGGGAAAAAGGCTATGGCCGGTCGCCAGCGAAGAGACCCGATTCAGAATGGACACCTAGATGGGAAGAGTAGTCACCGCGTCGTCTCTCTCTCAAAGCAATACTGGTAATCTCCTTTGAACCCAACCATCTTTGACTTTGAAGAAGATAGGCTGAAAAAGGAAATACGGAGAAGAGGCGCCAAAAGAGTCTTAATTCAACTGCCCGAAGGCTTGAAACCTGAAGGACCAAGAATAGCTTCAATCATTGAGAAGACGGGCGCTCTCAGCATTGTCTCAGCAGACCCCTGCTATGGAGCCTGCGACCTAGCACTGCATGAGGGCGAAAGTTTAGGCGCCGACTTAATCGTCCACTTTGGTCACAGCCCAATAGAAGATAGACTTGAACGTGCTCCTATATTGTATGTTGAAGCGAAGACGGCTTTGAGCCTCAAAAGCGCTGTTGAGAAGGCTTTGCCCCTTCTAAAGTCTTGGAAAAACATCGGTTTAGTTACCACAGTTCAACACGTGAACCGGCTGAGCGAGGCCAGAGAAACGCTTCTGAGAGCTGGCAAGAGCGTAGCTGTTGGAGACGCAAGGCGCCTCAAGTACGCTGGGCAGGTTGTTGGCTGCGACTACAGCAACGCTCAGGCTGTTATGAAAGCTGTGGATGCCTTTCTTTTCGTTGGAGGGGGAAAATTCCACGCCATTGGTGTAGCGCTGGCAACTTCTAAACCAACCGTTGTTGCCGACCTTTACGAGCGTCGAGCTTACTCGGTTGATGCGGAGGTTCAAAGAATAATGAAACAGCGCTGGGCAAGCATACAAAAGGCGAGAGAAAGTGAACTTTTCGGTGTCTTGATTGGTTTGAAAAGCGGGCAAAAACGGCTTGAAAAGGCACTGCAAATTAGGGAAAAACTGGAAACGACTGGAAAAAAAATAATTCTCTTAGCTCTTCGAGAGGTTAGACCTGAAGCCTTGTTAGAGTTTCCAACCGTAAACGCCTACGTTAACACGGCTTGCCCACGCATAAGCCTCGACGACGCCACTCGATTCCAGAAACCAGTCCTAACAATGAATGAAGCCTTAGTGGTGGCTGGAGAACTCAAATGGGAACAACTGCTCAAAAAAGGCTGGTTCGAAGAATAGACCTTGAGCGCCTGCTTCAACAGGTTGAAGGTCATCCTTCTCCTAAAGCATTTCTTGAACAATACACTATACCCGTAGATGTGGCGGCTGAAATGTTGTTTTTAGCAACACATGTACATGACAGCATCATTGGCAAAACCGTTGCCGATTTGGGCTGCGGCACGGGCAGGCTTGCCTTAGGCGCTGTCTTTCTGGGTGCAAAAGAAGCAGTTGGCATAGACATCGACAAGGTTGCGGTAAAAACTGCCAAACAAAACGCTGAAAAACTAAACTTGAAAGAAAAAACCAGCTGGGTTGTCGGTGACGTTTGCGTTTTACGTGGAGCCTTCGACACGGTCTTGCAGAATCCTCCCTTTGGCGTGCAGAAGAGAAGCGCGGACAGAAGATTCTTGTTTAAGGCTTTGGAGTTGGCGCCAAGAGTCTACTCGCTTCACAAGGCTGGGGAAAGCAACCGTGCTTTCATCAAAAGGTTTATTGAGGGGCATGGAGGAAAGGTTACGGACATATTCCAGATGAAACTTAATATTCCAAGAATGTTTAAGTTTCACACCAAACGCAGACGCGAGGTTGAAGTTGACCTATATAGAATAGAGAAAGCTGAAGGTGATAAAAAATGAGTCAGGCACAGCAGTCTAAACGCAAGAGTGGGCAACTCGTCGTGCCAGGCGAACGCCTAGGCGTCATTGAAGAGTTCACGCTTGGGCCAGGAACATATGAGCAAGATGGAACGATTTATTCTTCCACCACGGGTCGAGCGCTCATGGACCTGCTCAACAAGAAGGTTTCTGTGTTTCCAAAAGTTCACGTGTCAAGCGTTCCACATGTGGGCAGCACCGTGGTGGGTCAAGTCTCAGAGGTGCAGAGCAAACAGGCAACGATACGTATTTTCCAAGTTGGCAACCGCCTGTTGACTGGGTTTTTCAGCGGCTTGCTCCACATTTCAGACGTGAGCCAACGCTACGTTGAAAGCATGTACGAGGTTTGCAAGGCCGGCGACATTGTAAGGGCTAGAGTGGTAAGCGACAAAAACCGAGTCTTTCACCTATCAACCAACGATAAGGACTTGGGCGTGCTCTACGCTTTCTGTTCACGTTGTGGACACGCTCTAGCACAGAAGAGGTTTATCATGCGCTGTCCAGAATGCGGCAACTCTGAGAGGCGAAAAACCGCCCAGGATTATGGTAAGGGTGAAATCTAGATGGACATCAAGATTTTGAAGAAAACCACAGATGAGATGCGAATCGAGGTTTTGGGAGAAGGACACACGTTCTGCAATCTCCTTCAGAAAGCCCTGCTTGAAGACGGCACCGTAGAGATTGGCGGATACAGCATAGAGCATCCACTAGTCTCTAACCCTGTGATATACGTAAAAATGAAAGAGAAACGCAAACCAGAAAAAAGACCCGAAACCGCTCTTAAAGAGGCTGCTGAAAACATTAGGCATCGCAGCCGAGAGTTTCGCACAAGTTTTGAAAAAGCGTTAAAAGAATGGCAAAAACAATGACCCAAGCCGTGCCCACGCTAAAGGAATACAGCAGCCTAAAAGACTTGCTACTTGATAAAGACCTAGCCAGCTTAGGTGACTCCTATGTAAACTTTGCTTATTCCTTAGCTATGTCAAAAAAACATGGTCGCCCTTTAGGAGTCAAAGTTAACAATCAAATATTAGCAGATGCTGTCGCGAGGTCAGGGCTACGAAAGTTTCTGCCCCATCGAGTTGACAGACACGTACGAGGAAACGCTGCAGAGGCGCTGTTGGTTTTTGCTTGGCTTCAAGGCATGCTTGAACTAGAAGACTGCGTTGATACGCTAAGCCAAGGAGACAACCTAACCGAAACGTTTGCGGCTCTTTTGCAAGGTATTTTAGAGAAACTCGGCGTAGGGCATGAACACAAATAGTCGCAAAAAAGCTAGAGTCGCTAAGATTCAAGAAGTGAAACCAGAGATTCGAGTGTTGGGCATCGACGATGGAGTGTTTACACCTCATTCTAAAGAGTTGGTTGATATTGTAGGCGTGGTTTTTAGAGGAGGATACTGGCTTGACGGTTTCATGCACACCAGAGTCCAAGTCGACGGCATGGACGCCACAGAAAAGATAACAGAGATGATAACCCGTTCGCCGCATTACCCACAACTGCGTGTGATACTGTTAAACGGTGTCACCTTGGCAGGTTTCAACATCCTAGACATAAAAGAACTCCATAAAAGAGCAAAACTGCCCATCATCGCTGTGACCCGAGAAAAACCAAATTTCGAAGACATAAAGAAAGCATTACAAAACCTGTCTGAAACCGAGAAAAGGTGGAAAGTCATTAAGAAGGCAGGCAAAATGCTCACTGTGCGCACACGCGAAGGTGAAGAACCCATCTTCGCACATGTAGCAGGAGTATCGGAGGAAACGGCTAAACGCATTTTGAGAAGCACATCTACTCGAAGCAACATCCCAGAAGCTTTGCGTGTGGCGCACATAATCGCTTCAGGACTAGGACGCTGCTGATTCAGAGCCTTAAAGAGGAATACTTATTGGAATAAGAAAAAAGTTTAAATGACTCGACATTAACGAGAAGGGTTCAGACTGTAACATGTGAGGCAACAGCCCGATGGAATTTTGCCCCAAGTGCGGAACAAGACTAGTACCCAAAAGAAGCAAAGAAGGAAAAAAAGCCAGTCTGGTAATGGCTTGTCCAAAATGCGGTTACAAGAAAAGACAACAAGCTAAGGAGATTAAGCCCATCCCAAAAATGATAGAGCACAGTCCACAAGAAACGATAGCCGTCATTAGCAAAGAAGAGCAGAAACTGCGAGTCTTGCCTACTGTACGCATCGAATGCCCCAAATGCGGCAACAACACTGCCTACGTTTGGCAGGTCCAAACAAGAGGAAGCGACGAATCCTCAACCCAGTTCTTCAGATGCACCAAATGCAACCACACATTCAGAGAGTACAGTTAAACCAGAATCTCATTCGAGAAGCTTCCTTTCACGGTGTTTTTGGCATTATCAAGTCAGCGATATCTATTCCATGACCATAAATCTGGCTTATCAAAGACGAGGCCGTCAAAACCTGAGGCGCAATATCTGAATAATTCTTATGAACCATAGACTCTACTTCTTTAACCTGGTTTTCGATGGCTTTGCGTTCGTTCCTTAAAGCCTCAGCTAAGGCAATGTCACGAGTAAACATGGCCTTCAACGCGTTCTCGTGTGTGTCAAACGCTATCTTGTGCAGTTTCAGCAGCTGTTGAGCCAACTCCTTTGATATTTTAACTCCTTCCAGTTCTATCGCCAGCTCAGCCAGTTGAACAGACTTGTCTCCAATGGCCTCGACCATGCTAGCAGTTAGACGATAATCCAAACAGTCAATGGGCAATATCCCCATCTTCTCACTTAGCCCAGGGTTCTGAATAACCGTGCGTAGAATACGTACCAAAAGAAAATACAGACGGTTAACTTCGATGTCCCGAGCAACAACGTTCTTTGCCAAGTGTTTATCACCCTCAATGAGGGCGGTAACGGCATCCCGGTGCATGCTCGACGCGATAGAGTGTTCCCGTTGAAGAATCTTGTCAGGTGGAAAAGCAGAATGCTCCAGCAGAGACTGCATAACGATTTTAGAATAGTCTTCTTCCACAATTTCTAATCCAATCAGGCGACTAGACGATTGCTTGATACGTTCTCGGTCCTCTGAGCTCATTCGGTCTTTGGCTTCTACACGAATGATGTCGTAACCGAGGAGGTACTTGCCCATGATCTCACGGTCAAGCAAGGGCGAAGGTCGAATGAATGCGACACGTTGAGCACGTTCAACGTTGTACTTCGCATCTAAGAGGAGTCGCCCATCTGCTGCTTCCGACAAGGCAACAATCGAACTCTTGTCCAACCCATTCCGAGCTGCCCATTCTTTTGGCAAACATACGAAAAAGGTTCCGCCTCCGGTCCGTTGAATCTTACGAAGTTCCATTTAAACCCCAAATCCAAGGTATGTATTCATATAAATAAACTGTTTGGAATTAGAAAAATATAGCTGCATTAACGATTTTCTTCACCTAGAGCGAAAAAAAGATTTGATAGGAGACATAGATAGAAGGCTAGATTGTGGTTCCAAACAGAGAGAGGCTGGAGGGCGTTAGCGCTGTGAGCGAACGATTGCAGAAGGCTGTCTCATACACCATTGAGGCAGGATACCAGCTTGACAGCAACGCTTTTTCTCTCCTGCAAACACTGTCAAAGACCGAAGACCCTGTCGCTTTGATGGAAAAAATCATAAGAAAAATGGAAGAACTCGCACAGAAACCATTGTTTATAGACCGCAACTCTATGGAGGAATTTCTAGCCCCAAGCATTCCGCAGGAAAAGCAGAGCGAAAGAATTGCTTCACCATTAACCGAACCTTTTTTAGAGTCAAAAAGAGAGGCTTTCAAGCCCTACGCCGAAGAAATCGAATCCGATATCAAAGTGTTAGAAGACCCAACCAGCGCCGTGTCCACTATCGGGTCGGTTGAAGAATATCAAGAATATTTCCTTGACCGTTTCAATCGACTGCAAAGGTTTCTCAGACAAAGAATGGATGTAAAAGACGCCACTTCAATAACTGAAGCGCTGAAAGCGCCCACAAATTCTAAGGTCAAAGTCATTGGGATGCTAACGGAAAAGCGAGAGTCCAAACAGAGAACCTTCTTGCGACTCGAAGACCCTGAGTCAAGCGTCACCGTGCTGGTCTACTCGGATCTTAACGGGTCGGTTCGCGAACGAGTTCAAGCATTGCTCTTGGATCAGGTTGTTTGCATAAGCGCCACAAAAGCCAGAAATGATTTGCTGATTTTGGAGGATGTCTTCTACCCCGACATAGCACAACAAACTCCACGCAAAGCTTCAGAGCCAGTTTACGCAGCATTGATATCAGACCTGCACGTGGGCAGTAGACAGTTCATGAGAGAGGAGTTTAACCGCTTCCTCTTGTGGTTGAACGGAAAATTTGGCGACTCTCATTGGAGAGAAGTAGCCAGCCACGTGAAGTACGTGGTCATTGCAGGCGACATCGTGGACGGCATTGGCATCTACCCTAAACAAGTAAAAGACCTTATCATTCGCGACATTCACCGTCAATATGCTGCGGCTTCAAAATTTATGGAACAGATCCCCGACTACATCGAGTTGGTAATCACTCCAGGGAATCACGACGCCTCAAGAAAGGCGTTGCCGCAACCTGCGTTACCAAAAGATTACGCCGAACCGATTTTAGAAGCCAGAGCAGTGAACTCGTTTGGGAATCCCTGCACAATAAGTCTTCACGGAGTCGAGCTTTTGGTATATCATGGACGAAGCCTAGATGACGTAATAGCCAATGCTCCTAACACAAGTTTCAAGACGCCGGCAAAAGCCATGAAACTTCTGCTTCAAAGCAGACACTTGGCGCCAATATACGGTCAGCGTACGCCAATTGCGCCTGGGAAACGCGACTTTTTAGTTATAGAGCGAGTGCCCGACATCTTTCATACGGGTCACGTTCATGTTCAAGCCCACGAAAGATACCGAGGATTACTAATGGTGAATTCAGGAGCTTGGCAAAGGCAAACCGAGTACATGAGCAAGATGGGCCTCGTGCCAACTCCAGGAATTATACCGGTGGTTAATCTCCAAACTTTGCAGGTTACAACGCTCAGCTTCACCGGAGAAGTCTGGGTTTAGCCGCACTTTCTTTAATGTTTGCTACTCGCAATCTCAATTAAATGTTTAGGTTGATGGAGGAGAAGACGGCTAAGCCTGTCATCGTCTGCGAAGACGTTCCTGAAGGTTGCGGGAGTTATGCCTAATCTAATTTTTTTAGTTCTTCCGTATCGTCCCATGTTAACAATCTGGGTGTTCAGTAAACCTATGACGTCGAGTTCGTTGATTAGGCCGCTGACACGCCTCTGCGTCAATGGAGCAATTCCAGACTGTTGACAGAGTTCACCGTAAACTTCATAGATGTTGCCTGTGACGCTAACTTGCTGAGCCTGAGCTTTACAGAGTAAATATACGCTGAATAGAACGAGTTTGGAATGAAAGGGTAGATTCTGTAATGCTTCAGTTACTCGGTCATGTTCGATTCTTTTTTCAGCCTGCCTTATATGGTTCTCGTCGAGTTTGGATGCCCCTTCACGTTCAGTTAGTTCACCTGCAACACGCAGAAGGTCTAGCGCGCGGCGCGCGTCTCCATGTTCAGCAGCCCCCAAGGCTGCACACAAAGTGATGGCTCCGTCAGCTACAACGTTTTCGTGAAAAGCTAGTTTGGCTCTTTCAAAAAGGATGTCTTGTAGCTCAGCAGCATTGTAAGGTTTAAAAACGATTTCTTCTTCGCTTAAGGAACTTAAAACTCTGGGGTCTAGAAACTCTTTGAAGCGCAGGTCGTTTGATATGCCAACCAACGTTGCTCTGCTTCGTTTTAAGGTCTCGTTTATTCGTGTTAACTCATAGAGTAGGATGTCGCCTCTCAACTTTATAAGTGCGTCAATTTCGTCAAGAACAGCTATAAAAACGTGTTTTTGAGAGTCTAAGCCTCTCTTAAACCGGTCGAAAATTTCGCCCAGCGCCAAGCCTGTGAACGGAACGCGCACACCTACAGCATCGCACAGGTTGGAGAACACGCGATATTCGGTGCCAACTATCCTGCAGTTTACATAGCAGACCTTGACTGGTGAATTGAACTCAGCGGCTTTCTGGCTAAGCTTGCTTAAAACATACTTCATAACAGCTGTTTTACCTGTTCCGGTTTTTCCGTAAACAAAAATGTTCGAGCAACGTTCGCCCTTAAGAACCGGTGCAACCATTTCGCCCAAGAATCGAACCTGTTCCTCTCGATGCGGCAACGTCTCAGGTATGTAGTCATGTCTTAGAACTTCTCGATTTGTGAAGATATGGATACCTCGAATGAAGCAATCGAATACTTCACTGAGTACGTCAGTGTTGTTCAAAGTATGCCTCCTTCACTCTCTCTATCAACTAAAACGCAGATTCAACGCTACTTTTTGTGCATAAGGGCTGTCGTACAAAAATCTAAACATGAAGCTAAAATCTTGCGAATTAAACGCTGAAAAATGGGTTAGAGGCTGAAGTTCAGGAAAGACACGTCCACCCCTCACTTTCTTGTGGAGAGTCTCTGGAAAAAGTAAAGTAATTTCTACTTGAATAAAGAGAGAGCCTCTGAAAGGTACAATGACTGACAGAACTTAACAATTTGCTTGAAAGCTTTTGGAGTCTTACTAAAAAATTTTGACCACTTGTTACACCTTTGAGCAATCTTAAAGCTTGCACAGGAAATAAAGGGGTGGAGAAGGCTATCCCTAAAAAAGGCTGCAGTTGTATTTCGGTTGCTTCACAAGCGTATTCACGAAGCTGTTAATCCAATTGCAATGCAGCAGAAACCTACCTTTGTTGAATTCTGTCAAATTGCCAACAGCTAAAGACTAAAACTTCCTTCTTCCCTTCAAAGCTGCCTTTTTCTCCAAATACTACGGTTAAGAAGGACCCCTTGACTTCCACTGGAAAAATCAAAGAAGAGTAACCCAGAGTTCTATTGGCAACTGCTAAATCTGAGTGAATTCTGTGAAATTTATTGGGTGCAAAATAACTTTCTTTTAGAGTTTTGAGCTAGAATTGAGGCTTCACTTTATAGTGTTTTCACCACAAATTCTATAACTTGTGAATTGTTATCTTGTTAAGAGTCCTGTGATTTGTATGCCTGCTAAGAAAATGCGTGTTGAGGTCTTCGACGGGACTGGAAACCGGTACACCGTGACCTTTGAGGGTCAAGTCTCGAGGGAAAAGGCACTCCGTCTTCTGGATATTGTTGAGTTGCTCGGCGGGATGCCAAGCGTAAACCCTAGCGATCGTGAACCGATTGCAGAGCTACCTAAATTGGAAAAAATGCGGCTAATAGTTGAGCGACATTTTCCAATAATATGGTTCTCCTCCAAAGACGTTCAAACCGTTTACGAACAGGAGCTGAAAGAACCTATTGGGCTGAGCACGGTCTCCACATACTTGACTAGAATGGCAAAGAGAGGCATGCTGATGAAGAGTGGAGCTGCAAACAGCAAACGCTACCGCTTAATAGTGCAGAAAACCGAGAGAGCGTTGAGCCTCACAAAAGATAATAAGTGACCATGCTCTAAATTAGCGATACCTGTGTCTTCAGTTGCGGAATTTTATTTAGGAGGCCAGCTTCATGAGTGGGAAAATCAAAGAAGACCTCGCCGACATGGAGAAGCGGCTCAAGCTCTACATAGATAAAGGAAGAGTAACAGGGTCTGCTGAGGTGAGAGAGGAGCCTGTTATAACCGCTAAGACCGATGTGTCTTTTGTAAGATCCTTAAAAAAAATAAACAGTTTTTCAGGAGGCTTCGCTGCTGTTGATTGTTCAACAAGAACACTCAAACGAGCGAACAACTGGGGAATCTATCTTATGCGAGCAGCATACGCTGCAGTTAAAGAACGTGAAGTTGACTGGGACTACAAAGAAAAAGTGTGCACCGTCGTAGGAGATGCGTATGTACGTAGGAGCTTCTTGCAAGACTTCAGAATTGAGATGGAAAGCCAACTTGCCCTAAGCTTGCTTAACGGTGAAACATCTACACCGCACTACGTACATGAGGATGTACGTAGTTTCTACTTATTGCTCGACGGTGGAGGCTATTTTGGAGGAGAACGAAAATTCCGAGTATCACTCTATGAGCAGTGTGAAAAAGACGAAATCAGCCTCCTCGCCATCTGCAAAAATTCACCTTCTCTGCATGATGAAAAAGGCCGAGATCTCTTAGCCACTGCGTCCACAATAGCCCCATACGACATCTGGGTTTATCATCCTGTAAGAAAGGCTGACAAAGAGAAAAGTCTGTATGGAGACATCGCGGTTGTGAAACTGTGTAAGGAAAGTCAGCATGTCTTTCGTTGCGATATAATGGAATATTTGACTTGCCACGAGATAAGCGAATTGCTGTCTCCTTTAACATATATTTCAGAAGATCCAAGATGTGTTGGATACCCAATAGCTCTTTGGCTTGCTCATGAATTCTCTGCGCCCTCTGACTCCATGTTGCTCTCTTATCATGACCAAATTGAAGAAGCATTAAAAAATGCTGGTTTGCTGGAACCGTTGCGTAGAGAAGAGCTTTCTTGTAGCTTTGCCGATGAACTACATGGAATTAAACATGCATTTGAGTGGGAGTGGTGGGGTGACCAGTTCTGAGCCCATAGGTTTTGTGTGCGGAACAAAAGGAGACTCTGTCGCTTTCTTTCTCAATAAGGAGGTTAGTCTTGCTTTTGGACAAATTGTTCGAATAGACTCGGGTGAAAGAAGTTTCTACGCTAGAGTTGTTAACGCCGAGAGCAGCTCCACACTTGACACCATTGAGCAGCTGCGTGAAGCAGAAGGCAAGGAAGCCTTTGGACCTTACTCCGCGTACAGAAGCGTCGAAGCCATACTTTTCTTAGAAAGGAAAACAGGTAAGGTGCGTTCTCCAACTTTCAACCCGAACTACAGAGACAAGGTTTACACTGCCAGCGAAGAAGACTGCTCTGTCCTCAGGCTCTCTGGAGAACTCGAAGTGGGGTGCCTTCGCTCTGGAGAGCAAGTGTTAGGCTCGGCAGGCATCAACATTGAAGCCATACCGTTGATGATGGGCATGTTTGGGATGACTGGCTCCGGTAAAACCAATACCGAACTAATTCTTAACGCCCAAATCATTGACAATAGCCCAAAGACTGCAGCTCTCATTTTTGACTTTGCTGGGCAACTCCTCGATGGTAAAGGAATCAAGCCTCAGAAAGGCTTGAAAGATCATCCACTCTTCCACAGCAAGGTCCAGTACTATTCGGCGCGAGATGGGAAAATGGCTGTGGGCCTCTATACTATCACTCCAGAGAAGCTTACCACTCTGTTCCCAGATATCGGTCTACCACAATTCAGGCTTGCTCGCAAACTTTACAAAAAAGTTGGTAAAGGTTGGATTGAAGAAACACGTGAGGCTTACGCCACAGAAGGGCACGTTGGAGTAGGACGCCTCGCGGACTACAAAATGAAGCATGTGATTGAAGCCCTAATGTTAAAGTTATCATCGCTCTCTCACGACCTCTTCCCAGTCTCAGACTATAGCTTCATCGACAGCGTCGTCCAAAACGTCTGCAGGGGAGTCTCCTGCCTCGTCGATATTTCAGGAATAAGCTCCGAGGACCAGAACAAGGTCACTTGCCTCACCGCTTCGGTTGTTGCACAACATTATAAACGCACGTGGGAAGAAAATTATGAAGAATGGCAAAAGCTGCCGACCATTCTTATAACACTCGAAGAAGCACACGAATTTCTCGACCCCAATAGGTCCAGAACCATATTTTCCGACATCGCCTTAACATACCGCAAATACCGAGTTGGTCTCAACGCTGTGACACCGAGACCGTCGCGGATCAACTTCGACGTATTTGCAGAATTGTGGACGAAGGTTATCATGAAAACGGAGCTGCGCAAAGACAGAGCATACTTGACCGAAAACACGCCTTACCTGGAGTACAGCGACACCGAAATAAAGATGCTCGATGTCGGTGAGGCTCTACTTATCTCTGAACCAAAAATCAGGTTTGCTGTGCCGGTAAAGGTCACGCATTACCCAGAGTACATTGAGAGAAAAGGAAAGGTTGACTACGGCTTGAAGCCTTCGAGAGCACATTCTGAAATGGATGAGAAGTTGAAGAAGCTTAGGGAAGTGGGAGAAAACCTAACACAGGAAAGTGCAAGTTAAGCCTTAGCTTCACTCTTCTTAAGAATCTTTAACATCTCTTCCTTAACCCTGTACGTGTAAGGAGTTTTTTCAGAGCGTCGCTCCAAGTAGCCTCCTTCATAAAGCTTTTTCATTAGGCGGGCTGTGTGTTCCCTTGTTAGTTTAATTGTGTCCTTTACCTCTGGAGCCGTCTTTTCACCCTCGGCTGCAATGAATTCCAGTACTCGAAGTTCGGTTTCGGTTAACGGAGCCAACGCACGCTCCTTCTTGATGGGGATTGCTGTTTCAATCTGCAAGTCTGAAACGCCAACGGCTCGTTGCTTGAGCTCTTCCTGAGCCTTCGCCAGTTCTTCGAGCTGTTTTCTAATGCTTCCTAAATCGTTTTTCACACTCTCTATGCTCGAAAAACCCTCAACTTTTGAACTTAGGCTCGCTAAGCTAGTGGTAAAGCATCCTTCTTGGTCGTCAATGCGCTTCGCAAGCCTGTCAGTTTTGACTGCTAGTGTCTCAGCTTTTTGAGTAGCCATTGCTAGCTGTTCTTCTTGTCTCCGCATTTGCTTGTCAAAGCTAACGACAATGTCGCCTACTACACTCTTTGCCTCTTCATAAGCCTTTGAAACTCGCCTAATCCTGCCAAAATACAAGTAGATAACAGCGATAGTCGATGCCAAAAGAATTACAGTAACGGTCAAAACAGGGTCGACGAATAGCTGTGATTCAGATGTGATTTCAAAAAAGGGCAAAAATATCACAATTATGCCATTGTGACCATCGAGTAACATGCGTGACATCACAAATCACACAATAAGCACAGACTTGCCTTAATTAAGTTTTTGCTGAAAATCAACAAACCAGCATCATAAACTTACAAAAATTGCCATGAGAAAGCGTTTTAAACGTGATTTGTGATATCACACCCTTGACAAAGACTTTGTGTTGACAAGTTTCTCGAGACTGGTTTCGAGTTCTTCGCGAAGCATGCTAACGATTCGGAGGTGCTCGACCGCTAGATCTTCGTTGGATAGTACGTCTTTGTATGTGTTTACATAGTCTCTGAGTTTGTTTGCAGCTTCCAAGTAGGGGTCTAAGCGGGTGTCATCGAACACGCCCAAATACCCTAAAAGGAGGATTGTGTAGATGGATTGAATGATGTTTTTCCTCGCTTGCTTAAGCGTGCGATTGAAAGCGCCTCGGCTTATTCTAGCCTTAGATAAGCGTAATAGCGCTTTTTCTTCGTTCTTTAACGTTTTTCCAGATAAATTTGGTGCTAAAAAGTCTATTAAAAGAGTTTCTAATTGTGTCCTAGTTAGATTGCTGTTTTTTGAGAGTATTTTCACTATTGGGTCGTTTATTGAGCGCATTAACCATTTTTGGACAGTTTCTTTGGCTGACAGTTTCTTCTCCACCACCACGTGCAATTGGGATACAGTTTTGTATACGTTGAATAGAAAAGAGTTGCGGTCCTCAGTATTACAAATGTAAATGTTTTATGGGGAACACTACAAATACTAAGGAAGAAACCTTTGGAGTGCAATCTTAGTTGACACAATTTGAGGCGGCGAATCGTTTAAAGAACATTAAACCGTCAGGAATCCGTCGCATGTTTCCAGCAAAGGGTGTTTCGGACGTGATAAGCTTGGGGATAGGCGAACCTGACTTTTCTCCACCGCCTCATGTTTTGGAAGCAGTAAAGCAGGCGTTGGATGAGGGCAAAACCCACTACGCTCCAACAACCGGCATTCCAGAGCTTCTTGAAGCCTTAGCAGAGAAAGCAAGGAAAGATTATGGTCTCTCGTATGATCCAAACTCGGAAATCCTGATTGTTGTTGGTGGCACCCATGCAATTTTTCTTGCATTGCAGGCGTTGATTAATCCCGGAGACGATGTGTTTATTCCTGACCCAGGCTTTGTTTGCTATGAACCAAGCGTCCACTTGGCAGGCGGCATCCCTGTTTCTATTCCTTTGCTTGAAAAAGACGGCTTCACCATTGATGAAGACGCTGTGATATCACACATCACAAAGAAGTCTCGCATGATAATGATAAATTCCCCCAATAATCCAACAGGATCCATCCTATCTTATGATGCGTTGTTAAGGCTGGCAAAGGTAGTTGAGGAGCGTGATTTGCTTGTGATTTCTGATGAAGTTTACGAGAAAATCACGTATGACGATGCTAGGCACCATTGCTTCGCTAGTTTTCCAGGCATGCATGAACGCACCATTGTTGTTGGGTCTTTTTCCAAAACATACGCCATGACAGGCTTTCGCGTTGGCTACGCTTATGGACCACGAAGATTAATCGCTCCTATGGCACTGGCACACCAATTCAGTGTCGCATGCGTGGATGGGCCGGCTCAGTATGGAGCGCTTGCTGCCTTGAAAGGACCCCAAGACTTCGTTAAGAAGATGGTTGCCGAGTTTGATCGCAGACGCCATTTGGTCTTTTCTCGTTTGAGAGAGACTGAAGGCTTTCGGTGCAGTTTACCTAGGGGAGCGTTTTATGCATTTCCTAACATCGAGGATTTTGGAGTGTCTTCGGAAAAGTTTGCGGAGTATCTCCTCAATAATGCCAGGGTTATAACGGTTCCCGGGTCAGCGTTTGGAAAACACGGTGAAGGGTGCTTGCGGCTTTCGTATGCAACTGCTTATAACCAGTTAGAAGAGGCTCTGAACAGATTGGAAAAGGCTGCGAAAGCCTTCGAAAAGGCGTGATGCAAGTGATATCACACGTGATGTAGCACCCATCACAACCGAGCCTAAAGGTTCTCTGCTTCTTCTTTCAATGAACTGAAAATCTCGGGGCGGAGGTCTCGCAGTGTTGGAACCCATGCCTGAACTCGGTTTAGGTCAGAATAGTTGATTGTTGCCGTTATGAGGTCGTCTTCATCGTACTTAGCCTGCGAGATCAAGCCCCCACTGGGTGCGATTATGCGGCTTCCGCCCCAAAACTGCAAGCCATCCTCGATGCCTGCGAGATTGACGAAGGCTAAGAAAACAGTGTTTTCGATGGCTCTTGCGGCTGTCAAGGTTTCGAAGAACCCGCGCCTAACCGAAGGTGAGGCTGATATGCAAACTATGAGTTTTGCTCCCTTCAAGCTGAGCAATCTCGTAATTTCTGGGAAGTATACGTCATAGCAAATTATGATGCCTAATTTTCCAAGTTCTGTTTCGAAAACTGGCGCTTGATATCCAGGACGGAAGTAGCGTTTTTCTTCGAAGACGCTGTGGGTGGGTAGGTACATTTTTTGGTATTTGCCTATGTAGCCTTTTGGACCGATGAGAATAGCGGTGTTGTGGAGAACAGCTTTTGCTTTGGCGCTTCTTTCTATCATGCCGAGGATTATGTGAATCTTCTCTTGCTTTGCGATTTCTTCAATTTGCTTTACTGATGACCCGCTGGGTATGGGTTCCGCCAATTCGTATGCTCGGTCCCTCACCACGTACCCTGTTAAAGCCAGCTCTGGGAATGCGATGAGGTCGACATTCTTCTTTTTGGCTTGTCTTATTTTTCTTTTCATGTTTTCTATGTTGTGTTTTTTGTCACTAACTTTGCATGAGACTTGTCCAAGTGCGATTGTGATTTCTTCAGACATACTCTCCTCTCCAGTCTGGGTTATTAGAGCATGTAGGGCAGTCTGAAGTCCGTTCCAATTGTTCTATACTCCATCTTCATTGTTAAAGGCGCCCGTCTCTTGTGCTCTTTAGACAACCATTGTAGTTTAATGTTTTTTACAAGGTTCAGAGGTAACTTCAATTGTTCGGCTATTTCTTCAGGAGTGACAAAGTTTTCGAGTCCCAAGAGAACTAGGTCTAAGGTTTGGTATTTTATGCCTAATTCTTCTTCTGCTAGCTGCCCTGGCCAGAGCTGAGGTGTGGAGGGTTTTTCGATGATTTCCGCTGGGACGCCTATGTAGGCTGCAAGTTGTCTGACTTGGGTTTTGTAGAGGTCCATTAACGGTGAGATATCTGCGGCTATGTCGCCCCATTTTGTGAAGTATCCCATCATGGTTTCAGACTTGTCCGAGCCGCCGACCACTATTCTGTTTTGATGGTTGGCGTAGTAGTATACGCATATCATGCGTGCTCTGGCTTTGATGTTGCCTTTGCTTAGTTTATCGTTTGGGTCGAACGCTGGGATTTTCCTGTAATAGGCTTGAAGTATGTTAGTCATATCTATGGATTTGAGAGTGAAACCGAATTTTTCAGCCAGCATTTTTGTGTGTTTTATATCGGCTTCGTTGTAGGTTTCTTTTTCTGGCAGCGAAAGCGCTAGTACTCGGTCGCCGCCTATTGCCAATGTTGAGAGTACAGTTACGGTTGAGCTGTCTATCCCGCCTGATAAATTCACCACGACTCCTTCAGCCTTGGTTTTCCCGACGTAGTCTTTTATGAAGCGTTTGAGGCGTGATGTGGTTAAAGGTAAATCCAGTTTCAACGCTTCTTTTGTTAACATTTGAGATGCATCCTTTGGCGCCTATTCTGCGGTGCTGAGATGTTGGTTGAGTGCGCAAATATTTAAGTTGTGATGCATACTTGAACATTGGATTAACCAGTTAGCATTCGATTGCTGTTTGGAGAGTGTAAAAGTTTGGGGAGAAGACGCAGAAAAGTAGTTCGCATTCCAAAAAAGAGACTGCCTAGAGTATTTACATGCCCCAAGTGTGGTAAGGAAGCGATTAGGGTTCAAATAATACGAAACGAGCAACGCGCCATCCTTCGCTGTGGAAGCTGCGGATTAAAGAACGAGCTGCCCACCAAACCAGCCTACGGAGAAGTTGATATCTACAGTCAGTTCATGGACAAATGGTACTCAGGGGCGGTAACAACGACAACGCCAACAACAACGGCAGCAGCAACTGAACCAAAGACGGGTCAGGCATGATTGGGCGAGTAGAAAAGCACCTCCTAGACAAGATTCGTCATGACGGAGCAATACACATCACGCTTATCGACCCAGAAAAGGCATCTCCCGAAGCAGCGGCAAAAAACGCGCGCGAGGTTGAGAAATGCAAGACTGCAGCCATTATGGTGGGCGGGTCAACGATAACGTCAACATCGCAATTAGAAGAAACAGTGAAAGCAATTAAGAAAGCGGTAAAGGTTCCCGTGATTTTGTTTCCAAACAACGTAACAGGCATCTGTCGCCACGCTGACGCCATTTGGTTTATGTCGCTTCTCAACTCGGCAGACCCTTATTTCATCGTTGGCGCTCAGGTCTTGGGCGCACCTATTATCAAGAAGTTTGGGTTGGAGCCTATCCCTTTAGGCTACATTATTGTGGGTGAAGGAGGCGCTGCAAGCGTGATTGGCCGTGCTTTTCCGATTCCCTTTAACAAGCCTGAGCTTGTTATTGCACACGCTTTGGCGGCTGAGTATTTGGGCATGCGTTTTGTGTATTTGGAAGCTGGGTCTGGAGTGAAACAGTCAGTGCCCCCAGAAACGATTAGAATGGTTAAGAATGTTGTTGGTGTCCCCTTGATTGTTGGAGGCGGCATACGAAACGGTGAACAGGTGAGGAAAATAGTTAGCGCTGGAGCTGATGTAGTGGTCACCGGAAACATCACCGAAGAAGAAGGCAACGTGAAACAAAAACTTAGAGAACTCGTGAATAACGTCAAGACCAAATAGCTTTTTTCCTTTCTCTTGTTGGAGGAAAAATTTGAGCATTAAGATGAGCAAAGAATACCAAGAATACACCGCCTCCCTAGAAGACCAACTCCAAAAACTCTATGCCATTGCAAGAAAATCACGCCAGAAAGGATTAGACCCGTCTCCTTCGCCGGAAATTGATGTGGCGAGAGACCTTGCCAACCTTGTTGAAGGGCTTGTTGGTCCTCAGGGTGTGGCAGAAAGCATACGCCAACTAAGCAAGACACTACCCCGAGAAGAATTAGCCTTCAAAGTTGCCGAAGAAATTGTGTATGGAAAGTTCGGGCACCTTCACGCACAAGAAGCGGCTGAACAAGCGATAAGAACAGCATTAGCCATCTTAACCGAGGGAATAACCGCAGCACCTCTACAAGGCGTGTCGCGAGTTGCCATCAAAAATAATTTGGACAAAACGAAGTATCTGGCAGTGTATTTTGCAGGTCCCATCAGATCTGCTGGTGGCACTGAACAAGCGTTAACTCTGGTCGTCGCCGACTTCGTGCGCCGCTTGTTAGGATTGGACCGCTACAAGCCCACGCCCGAAGAGATTGCCCGTTTCATCGAGGAACTGCGCCTTTTTGGGCGTTCTATTGGGCGCTTTCAGTATAAGATTTCTGATGAGGAATTGAGAAAGGCTCTTGAATCGTTGCCAGTGGAAGTCACGGGCATTGAATCAGACCCCTTTGAGGTTTCGTCTTTTCGCAATCTGCCACGCGTTGAAACAAACCGTGTGAGGGGAGGAGCCCTCAGAGTTGTCAATGACGGGGTCATTGGGCGCTCCATGAAAGCGTGGACTATCATCGAAAAACTTGGAATCGAAGGCTGGGAGTGGCTCAAGAGAATAAGAGAGATTAAAGAGAAAAAGACCGTAGGCTTCATGGAAGACGTCATCGCAGGTCGCCCTGTATTCTCTTTTCCATCGCGCCCAGGCGGCTTCAGGCTCCGATATGGCAGAGCGCGAAACACAGGGTTAGCAGCGTTAGGTGTGCATCCTGCTACTATGCTGGTTGTTCAACGGTTCCTTGCAGGCGGCACACAACTGCGCATTGAGGGACCGGGCAAGGCGGGGGTTGTTCTTCCCGTAGACTGCATTGAGACGCCGATTGTACGATTGAAGGATGGCTCTGTCGTACGTGTTTCACTGGAAAATTTTGACCTCGTCAAAGACCAGATTGATCGGGTTTTATTTCTCGGTGACATTTTGGTCAGTTTTGGCGACTTCTTGTACAACAACAAGCCCTTGTACCCGTCGGGCATCACCGAGGAATGGTGGGTTCAAGAACTGCGAGTTGTCCTTCAGCGACATTTTAATGGGAACGTTGAAGAAGCGACTTCTAAAATGCAGTTGTCTTCAAACTTGTTTACGAGCCTAGTGAATGGTGTTTTCGATGTCAGCATCAATGCTCGTGAAGCTGTAACTCTAGCCTTAAACCTTAAAGTTCCTTTGCATCCACGCTACACCTACTTTTGGAATAACATTACTGTTGAGGATGTTGCTCAGCTTAGAAGCTGGCTTCTAAACTCTCAAATTAAAGTTGAAAATGACGCAGTACAAGAAATAGCAGGAGTTATGGAAGAGACTATAAAGAAACTGCTAGAAAAAATCTGCATTCCCCATGCCGTGTTGGATAATGTGATCGAGATTTCAGACGATGAAGCACAAGTTTTTGCGACCTGCTTGGGTTGGAATGCTCCAAAGCTAAAGGTGTCACATTCTAAGAGTGTCTCTCAGATAATTGAAGATCTTTCTGGTATCATCATAAGAGAAAAGGCTCCCACGCTTCTGGGGGCAAGGATGGGCCGTCCAGAAAAAGCCAAGCGAAGAGAAATGCGCCCATTAGTTCACGCACTGTTTCCAGTGGGCTTATCGGGGGGTTCACAAAGAAATATTGGCGAAGCGATGGGAAAAGGCGCCATAAGAGTTGATTTGGTCAAGCGGCGATGTCCAGCGTGCCATGAAACCACCTTCCAAGCACAATGCCCAAAATGTAAAGCTGAAACCATTCTTGAAAGATTTTGTCCCCAATGTAAACGGACCTTTAAAGAAAACATTTGCCCATTGTGTGGAAGCCAAACCAGAAGTTTTGAGAAGCAGACAGTTGACTTGAGGCGATTGATTAACGATGCATGTGAAAGATTGAATGTTTCGCTTCCCGATTTGGTGAAGGGCGTCAAAGGACTAGCGAATGAAACAAAAACTCCTGAAGTTTTGGAGAAAGGGCTTTTGCGGGCTAGACACGACTTGTCAGTTTTTAAGGACGGCACCATACGATTTGACGCCACGAACGCCCCTTTAACACACTTCAAACCGTCTGAAATTGGTGTTTCGGTTGATAGACTTCGCGAGTTGGGTTACTTTTATGACTACACTGGCGAACCTTTGGCTCAACCTGAACAGACCTCTGAGTTGAAGACGCAAGACATTATCATTCCCATGAAATGCGCTGAATATTTTGTTCGGGTAGCCAGTTTTGTGGATGAATTGTTGGAAAAAGTGTATGGTCTGCCTGTGCACTACCACGTTAACAGTATTAACGATTTAGTAGGTCAGCTTGTTATTGGTTTGGCGCCCCACACGTCGGTGGGTATATTGGGCAGAATAATAGGGTTCACGGAACTAAACCTTTGTTATGCTCATCCTTTGTGGCATTCTGCGAAGCGTCGTGACTGTGACGGTGACGAAGACACTCTGATGTTGGCTCTTGACACCCTCCTCAACTTTTCAAAAGTTTACTTGCCAGCCCAAATAGGCGGAATAATGGACGCGCCCTTGTTCATCATTCCCGTGGTGAACCCGATTGAGGTTCAGCGTCAAGCTCACGAGTTCGATGTGGCTTCAATTTATTCGCTTGAATTTTATGAGAAGACTTTGCAACGTGTGCCCGCTCGTGATGTCACCAGCCTTGTTGATTTAGTTGAGCATCGTTTGGGTTCGGAGTCACAGTTTGAAGGCTACGGCTATACTATACCTGTTTCCAACATTAACATGGGTAACAAGGACAGCATGTACAAGAAACTAGGCAGAATGATAGACAAGTTGAACGCTCAATTAATCTTAGCTGAGAAAATTGAGGCAGTTGACGCCAAACGTGTAGCATGGAAAGTCTTAACCACCCATTTCATGCGTGATATCGCTGGCAACCTGCGAGCCTTTTCCACCCAGGGCTTCCGTTGCAAAGGTTGTAACAAAAAGTTTAGGCGTATGCCTTTAAAGGGAAGGTGTCCAGAATGCGGAGGCGCTCTAACCTTGACAGTTTATCGAGGTGGCATTGAAAAATATTTGGAGGCGGCAGAACATTTGATTCGAAAGTATGATTTACCGCCGTATTACTCTCAAAGGTTGGTTATGGTGAGAGAAGAGATTGACTCCCTTTTTGAGGGTAAGAAACCGAAACAGGTGAGTCTAAGGGACTTTGTCGCTTAGCAGGTGTATAGTTTGAAGCACGCATTTCATCCTAGGGCGTTTTTGTCACGCAAACGAAATGTACGATTGGGCTTGATCGCGAGAACTCGCATTTTACAAGTTTTAGAAAAGCAGGCTTTGAGCATTAGAGATATTTCGAATGTGAGTCGTCTTAACTACAATATTGTTGTTCATCACCTGCGTCTGCTAAAGAATGAGCGGGTTGTTGTTAGGAAGGGCGACAAAAGACCCTTTGCTTGGGAATTAACAGGCGTGGGTCAACAACGGTTGGTTAACTTGAAAGAACAATGAAGGATGAGAAGCTGAGAGATTTATTTGTTGTTATCTGTGGTAGGCTGATATGTCTATATTTCCAGTTTGTGTGTTGGCTGAAATGTCGAGTTTCTTGGACGGCAATCTCCCGTAGAACGGGGTTTGAGCGTGGAAGCTCGTTTGGGTTCTATTCAGAATTGTGAAGCCGATGACATCGTCTGCGTTTATTCTGCCCGTTGTTGTTGAAGCCTCTATGTCTGATTCGATATTGCTGATGTTTAGGTTTAGCTTGACTCTGCCCATCGTCGTAGTTAGTTGAACAGTTGCATCTCTGTTCTGAAGAGACGACTTAATAGATGCCTCAACCTGTCCTGTCGTTGTTGTTGCTATGATGCTTCTAAGGCTTGCAGTGTTGGATATATTCAACTCGACTTCACCTGTGGTTGCAAGTAGTGTCATTCTCTCAACTTTGGATGCTGTTGTAGGAACATCCACTCGTATACTACCCGTCATGGTGGTTAGGTTAAAGCTGCTTTTTATGTTTTGATTCAATGTGATGTCAACAGAGGCTGTTGTGGACGAAGCGTTGACGGTTAGTTTTCTATCTGCCACCGTGTAGTTGAAGTCTACTGTGGGCTGGTAAAAGACGCTGTAATACTTAGTGAATACGATTCGGTAAATTAGGGTTTCATTGCTGGTGAACGAGACTTTTATTGTGCCTGTGGACACTTCGCTCCTCACAATCATTTCATCAACGACCACTTGCGCTGTTGAGAGCTCGTAGGTCTCTGTTGTTGTATAGGGTGAAAACCCATATGGTCCTGAAGCTGCCAAGCCTAATACCACTATGCCAAGAAGGAACACCATGAAAGCTGGGAAGGCGGGTCTAAAGCCAAGGAGTCCAGCAGCAATTATGATGCCTCCGGCCACCGCTAACATAAGAGGTAACGCGTAGGGAAGTGTGACTCCAAAAAGTGCTACAACGCCAGATACTAATAGAAGCAACCCTCCAAGTATGTACCAGAAGGTTTGTCTTCGGCGGTACATGCTTTTAGCCTTCAAATCCCTTTGCGTGCCTTTCGATTCCTATCTTTCGCCAGTTGCCCACCTTATAACGCCGCCGATGAGTATCAGAATGCCAATCAAGATGAGAATCCCTGGGAAAAAGACGTCGTAATAAAACAGTATTCCCAAGCCTATTAATAAGATTCCAACCCATATGGCGCCCCAAAGCTCTGCGGGTCTTCGTCTTCTTTGTTCGCTCATTTATTCTTCACCAACCTAAAGCTGCTATATGCGTTTGAATTGAAGAAAAGCCTTTTGCACCAAGTTAACATTGACTTGCAAGGATTTTTAATATAACCAGTAAGCAATAGAGTGGATTTTGTGTTGTAATCCACAACTTAACAAACAAGTGCTAGTGCTATCTGAAGATGTGAGGGTGGAGTGAAAGAAAAGCGCTATTAGGTTTCATGTCTTTGATTTTTAGAAGGCTTAGGGTTGAATCGAAGTCAAAGCTATGTATTGTTAGCAACTTCGGGTTTCAGTTTCATACTCGTGTTCTCCAAACTGCTCAAGGACGCTGGGATGTCGAGTTTTGAACAGTTATTTTTCCGTTTAGGGTTCGGCTTTCTCGTTCTTTTGAGCATTATGCTTTACAGACGCAAGCTGCATTTCAGCGAAAGAAAAGATGTGCCATTTTTCCTAGCTATCGGCTTCACATACGCCTTGTTTACGCTCTCAGGCTTGTCGGCTATAGCTTTTGACACCCCTATTCCTGTGGCTGTGGCTTTGGTCTATACCCAGCCGATTTTTACAGCTGTGATTTCTCAGTTTACTGGAAAAGAGAAGGTGTCTGAAACGAAAGCAGCCGTGATTCTTCTCGGTGTGGTCGGTGCCTTCTTGGTTTCGGGCTTGGGGGTGACGAATCCGCAGGTTCATTTGGGCATTGTCTTTCCGATTTTGGCTGGTTTTTTCTACGCTGTCAATCTTTGGCTGAAGAGGCAGGCGCCGATTGGAGACTACACGCCTTACCAAGTGTTGTTTAACACTTTTACGTTTGCCCTTCCATTCTTGTTTATTGTTTGGTTGCTGTTCACAAACTTCAGTGCTAACCCGCTTTTTGTTGGAATAATAGCGCCCGACGGTTATCATTTGGCTTTGCTTTTTTTCTTCGCTCTTTTCAGCACGGTGCTTCCATACGGCTTGCTGAATTATGTTAAGGTGGGAGAGGTTTCTCCGACCACAGAGGGTTTGCTTCTGTTAGTTGACCCATTGCTTCATACGTTGTGGGCGATTTTGTTCTTTGGGCAGTTCATTTCGGGAACGCAATATTTAGGTGCGGCACTGATTTTGGCTTCGTCGGTTCTAAACCTTAAAATAGGAACCAAACCGCCAGTAGACAACAGTTAAGAGGTGTGTATGTTAGCTTTTTGAGTCGTAGGTTTTGGTTTTTGTTCTTATTGATGCCTAATGATTCTATAGGGCGTCATTAGGCTCATTGTTGCGTTCTGTGGCTGTATGCGTGGTGGTGACCAATTACGCCTTAGTGTTATCACCATCCTGTATTTTGGGGCTGCGGGAAAAGTAATTTCAAGAAGAAGGGAATTATTGCCTTTAGCCTTCTTCTTTCTGTTGTTGAACACCACAGTCTTGCGTGTTCAACGATTTCTGAACACAAGCGCTAAATTATAAAAGGAAACGCAAATTCGATGCAGAAATCTAAAAGGGTAAGTCTAAGTTTGGCACTGGCATGGTCTCTGTGAACATTTTGGGCATTTACCGCTGTACTTTTGCAGTGCTGCGTGTTCTAAGTCTATGTTGACCACGTTTGCAAGAGAAGCCAGCCATGCCAGAACGTCAGCAAATTCATCTTCCAACGCCTTCCCACCCCCTTTCTTCAAGGCTTCGCCCAACTCACTTAACTCTTCGACAAGCCAATCGTACGTTCCCGATGCACCACGTTTGGAGTCTCGGTGAAAATAAATCTGCTTCATCATGCTTTGAAACTCTTCAATGTGCATTGAAATTCCTCTTAGCATTGTACGTAGTCATTTTTCTATCTTGCAGTTTATCTATATATGCTAAGCATTTTTTTGGTAGCGTTCAAGCTATAAGCTGACAAAGGTAAACATTTAGCGTCTTACTATATGGGGGGGGGGTTATAACTTTTGAGAATCGGCATAAGACCTTTCAATAGAAATGACGCAAATGAAGTATACTCTATGCTTAAGGACACCGAAGAGTTACACGTTGGTGGTTTAACCTATTCGGAGAAGGCGGTTCAAAACTGGCATGTTACCCGCGCTCAAGACGTAATTCTAATGGCGAAGGTCAAAGAGGAAATTGTAGGGTTCATTTCCGCAAAACTGAATGACCCGGAACTTGGGGCTGCATACATCGACTGCCTCGTTGTTAAACCAGAACACAGAGGAAGAGGCATTGGGCACAACTATTACAGCAATGCACCATTGCGTTAAAGGCAAAAGACGTATTCTTCATCAACCTTCACGTCAGATCAGAGTTTCCGCGAACTGTCAATTTTTGGGAAAAGAACGATTTTAAAGGAAAGCAACCAATGCTTTGGATGTACAAAGAAATCTAAAACTAAGGCGGAATAAGCGATGCTGAAACGGTTATGTTCAAAACTTTAACAAGCTTGTCTGTCCTTTTGCGACAATATGGCGAACCTCAACCTCTTTTCGTTCTAGATGCCCTGATATGTAGCGGCGATGGCAGTATTTCGGGTTAGGCTCCATGCACATTATGCATGTTCTCCTCTGGGCGGCTATTTCGAGCAGTTTCTTGATGCCTTCTCTGAACAGTTTGGTTCTCGTGTGTTTTTGATAGCCGCCTTTTCGGTATCCGCCTAATTCTTTGCCCAACCAAACATACTCCATTCCATGTTGTGGAAGCCATCGCTCCATCTCTTCACGTTTGAAATGCTCAGTCTTGGATGTTGGAAAACTACGTACATCTACTAGAACTTCGATGCTGTGCTCTTTGAGCAGTTCTAAGAACGCTTCTTTTGATCGGTTGCTGTGCCCAATGGTCCAAACCGAGATATCGCTCATCTGGCGTGTTCTCATTACAGCTTGGAGCTATTTCTGTTGCTGCTTCAACCAAGCGTGTATCTTCTTCTTCATGCGCTTTCTGATTTCAAGGTTGCCGTAATGCAGCGCCCAATGGCAGTTGGCGCATACCGGTACTTCTTTTTGCTCTCTCCCTTCGTGGTGAACTGGCCATGACTTGGGGTTTAAGGAGCGTTCACAACAAACACAATATATGTTACGCTTTTTCAAGCTAATTCTCTGCGTCAACTATTTCGCCCTTGTTTGTCCAAGAGATTTGTTATCTCTCGCTCAACGGATTTTGATGTAGTTGTAGGCTTCGGTTGCGTTTTCGAAACAGTAATGTACCTTTTGGTACTGCTTTCTAAAATCTGCAACGTCTTTTTTGACTTTGTCCACATGCTCTTTGTCGATGACAACCCTCTTTATGAACTCGGCGATTTCCTTCATCTCATTCTCTTTCATTCCCAACCTCGTAACCTCGGATGTGCCCAGCCGTATTCCACCAGGGTTCATGAAGTGGCGTCCCTCCTTGATATCCCACGGAAGAAGATTCCTATTGATAATCACGTTTGCCTTCTCCAGCTCTTTCTCTATGGTTCCGCCGTCTCCAAGCTCAGTTATGTCAATAATAATGACATGGGATTCAGTGAAACCCTTGTGCTCGGCTAACACCTTGAAGCCACGTTCATAGAGCGCCTGCCCCAACGCCTTCGAGTTTCTAACAACCTGACGGACATAGTCTCTGCCAAATTCAAACATTTCGGCGCAAGCTATTGTCACTCCAGCCAGAGCGTGCAAGTGATGGTTGCTCACCATGCCTGGAAAAGTGGCTCGCTTTATCCTGTCATCATACTTGTTCCATGAAAGAACGCCGCCGTGCTGGGGTCCGAAGAAAGTCTTGTGAGTGCTCAAGGAGACAACATCTGCGCCTTCGCGCAACGGGTCTTGAAAAGTTCCGCCAGCAATCAAGCCAGCAACATGTGCGGCATCGTAGCCAACTGTTGCGCCTACCTCGTGAATGGTCTCAGCCAGCTCCTTTACTGGATGTGGGAATGGGAAAACGCTTCCGCCAAACATCACCAGTTTAGGCGTCTTTCCCTCCTTCACTAATTTTGCAATTCTATCCTTGGCTTTGTCAGCATCAATGTTCATTTCTTTGTAGTCAAGCGGCAGATACTCCACAACCAAACCGTGCACTGCGCCCGCAGTTCCGCCCAGTTCTTTTTTTCCCATTGTTATGTGGCCGCCGCTGGGAATCGACAACGCCATCATGACATCGCCGGGTTCAGTGAAAGCCGTGTACACAACTAAGTTGGCGACCACGCCTGAAATGGGGCGGACATCCACAAACTCCGCCTTAAACAGCCGTTGCATCAAGTCAATGCAGATAAGCTCTACCTGGTCAATGTAAACGCAGCCAGCATAAACTCGTTCGCCTGGCCAGCCTTCAGCGTAACGGTTTCCAAAATCACTCAACAAAGCTTCTCGAACCGCCGGACTGGGCACATTCTCACTTGCGATGAGCGGAATCGATTCTTGGAACCATTTGTGATGTTGCTGAAGCAACTCAAACGTTCTGCCATAGGACTCACGAGCTGAAAGCACAACAACACCTCTTTGGTATTTTCTATATCACAATGCCTAAGTAGAAATAAAACTTTGGAATAGACGCAACGTTAATTAATGAATACCGGCTTTATCTGAAAACAACTTCAAAGGTGCGCCAAGTTGAGTCGAACAAAAAAACGTGAAAAGACATCGCCCATGCCTGCTGCAAGCGCTGGTCTGCTGCGTTTCTTCGAGGAGGAGACTCAAGGTATTAAGATACGTCCAGAAGTGGTTGTTATAATAACCGTGGCGCTCATACTGGCTGCACTTTTAGGCAGAATGTTCTTGGGAGCATAAAAATTAGTCGAAGTTACTTACCCTTGTGCAAGACTTCAAGCCGCTGAATGTTTCTCACATTAACGAAGATTTCGCTTCTGTTCTCCTTGCTCACCACTTGAGGAAACGGTTGAGCTATGGTTGCTCTGAGAATGACGGCATCAGCGCTAGACAACCATATTCCAGGGGGTTCATACGTAACCGCGGCTAGAATCCCTTCGTAGCCGTACTGTGGCTCGACGATAACAAGGACTCGGCGTCCCACGTTTTTCTCGAGCATGTGGAAAACGCTTGGAGGGGGACTGCCGCTTTCCAAAATGGCTACCAGCAAAATAATTAGTAGCGAAGTTCTGAGATAAAACTCTATCTCAGGTTGGTAGCCCTACACAAACCCTAACAGCGTGAAACGTGGGCAGTGCTCCTCAATTTTCAAGCAATAATAACTCAGTTTCAGCCGAGAATTATTACAATAAACTAGTACAAACCATGCCGAAATGACGTGTTTGGCGAGCGTCCAGTAACCTTTTTCAACCTCCTTCAATGCTATGAGGTAAAAGTCTCAACAGGAGTATGGGCATTGGCTGCAAGCAACTCTATGAACGGGCACATCAGCAACGCGATAAAGCGTTACTCATCCTTGTTCACGCTGCCCTCGCACAAAACATTGCTAATGTGGCTCTTCGTCACTTGCCTAATCAACGGGATTCTAATAGCCGCTGCATTCCAACTCTATCCATATTATTGGTTAGCTTTAGGATTGGTTTTTGGAGCAACTCTTTTCATATTGACCCAACTGTCCGACTTTCTAATACGGTTTAGCAGCATGAAGGAAGACCCTGTTTTCAACCTGCGCCGCTGTTCCGCCTTATCCCTTTACTCGCTCCTACTCTGGCTCGTCTTCATCATAGGCGGTGTTATCGCAAATAATTTTTACACTGGGTTTTGGTTCAAATTGTTCTTAATCGGTTTTTGTGCAGCGTTTGCCCTTCGCCTCCTTGTTTTCTCCGCCGTGTCGTTCGCAGGAAGCAGAAAGATTATCTCTTTCGCTGTTTTGCCGCCACTTTTGTACGCGATTACAGTTGTTTACACTGCCTCAGCAGTAAACGCCATTCGGTTAGAAACATCGCTGCTGGCTTTCTCTGTCTTTTCCGTTGTCTTCACAGCAACCGCTGTGTACGTCTACATCTTTTCAATAAACCGCATTGGCACAAAAATCTTAGGAGTCGATTCCTTTTCTTTTCTTCGGGCTTTCATGGCCACTTGGACCGAGGACCACAACGCTCCATTCGAGACTCTCTTTGAGAAGTTCAGCCAAGAACGCAACATACAATTATCCATTCTATTGTTCTGCAACGCTAAAGGAGTAGTTAAAGCAGCAGTGATTGTTCCAGCTTTCCATCCTGGCCCCTTCAAGAACCTTGGCAGCAGCGCTCTCCCAAACGCTATTCAAACCGCCCTTGAAAACAAGCTAGAACATTGTGTTGTGATGGTTCCACACGGGTTGTCTGGGCACGATCTTGACCTTGCCACACAAGCTCAGAATCAAATAGTGCTTGAAAGAGCTATCAGGCTAAGCGACATTCACGATTTTGGTATCAACGCAACCCCATCCGTAAACGTTACACGAGACGGGGCAAGCGTTGGCTGCCAAGTTTTTAATGGATGCGCCTTTGTAACGTTGACCCTTGCACCAGAAACCATGGAAGACCTACCTCCAGAACTGAACTATTTCATCTTAGAAGCCGCCAATAAGAACGGGTTTTCAACAGCCATAGCCGTTGACGCTCACAACAGCATTCAAGGGCCTTTCAAAATAGACCAAGCGATCAAGCCTTTTCAAGAAGCCGCCTTAATAAGCCTAAAAAAGGCGTCAAGACAACATCCAGCCAGCTTTCAGGTTGGTGTGGCTAGGGTCGCGCCTAAGGAATTTGGTTTATCGGAAGGCATGGGACCTGGAGGGATAGCCGTGCTCGTAATAAGAGTGGGCGACCAAACAATGGCTTACGTTACAATTGACGGCAACAACATGGTTTCTGGGCTGCGGGAACACATCCTTTCGGCGCTTTCTGAGCTGGGTGTGAGCAATGGTGAAATTTTCACAACGGATACGCATGTTGTTAACGCTGTTGTTCTCAAGGCCCGCGGCTATCACCCAGTCGGGGAAGCTATGGATCATGAAAGTCTGATACAGTATGTTAAGCAAGCCACATTGGATGCGCTTGCAAGTCTGGAGCAGGCGGAAGTGGGGTGGCGTACGGAAACAGTTTCCAGAGTTAAGGTTATCGGTGAAGCGCAGATAGAAGCTATGTGCACATTGATGGAAAAAGCCATAAAAAAGGCGAAACGGTTGGCTGTTACCGTTTTTCCGCTGCTTGGCGTTGTCTTAGCCGCTCTACTTGTGCTTCTCTAGTTTCGGCAACTAGTTTAGAGGTCTTTCAATGCCCAAGAGATTCTTTCCATGGCTTTCTTTATGTTTTCCACCGAGTTGGCAAAGGACAATCGGAGATAGCCTTCGCCGTATGCTCCGAAGGAAGTTCCCGACAACACCGCCACTCCCGCTTTCTGCAACATGAAATCTGACAGTTTCTTGGACTCCATTCCTAAGCTTTTCACGTTTGGAAAGACGTAGAATGCTCCTTGAGGCTTTTTACATGTAATCCCTTTGATTTTGTTTAACTCGTTCGCAATGACATCGCGCCGTTTTCGGAACTCTTCAACCATTTTTTTAGGTTCGTCTTGCGGTCCTTTCAATGCTTCTACACCAGCCATCTGTGTGAAGGCGCATGTGCACGAGTTGGAGTTTATCATCAACTGCGTCACTTTTTGAGCCAAGTCCTTTCGCATTGCAGCGTATCCAAGTCGCCAGCCAGTCATAGCGTAGGTTTTTGAGAAACCGTCCATGAGTATGGTTTTCTCCTTCATGCCTGGAAGCGACGCGATGCTATGATGTTTTCCTTCGTAGAGGATTCTGCTGTAAACTTCGTCTGTAAGAATGAAAACGTCATCTCTGTTCTTCACTTTGTCAGCTATGACTTCTAAATTGTCTTTGGCGAGCACTCCACCCGTGGGGTTTTCAGGCGAGTTGAGTATAATCATCTTCGTTTTATTAGTAATCTTGTTGACTGTGTCGTCGTTGTCGATGCTGAAATCGTTTTCTTCCTTCAGCGGCATGGGCACGGGTTTGGCTCCCACAAAGTTAACCATTGACTCATAGATTGGGAAGCCTGGGTTTGGATACATTACTTCGTCTCCAGGCTCCACGCAGGCTAGTATGCTGAAGAATATGATTGGTTTGGCGCCTGGAGTCACAACTACTCCTTCGGGGTCAATATCCATGTTCCTCATTTTTGAAAGGTACTCCGCTATTGCCTGTCTCAATTCTGGGATTCCAGATGCGGGGGTGTAGTGTGTGTAGCCCGCCTTCATGGCTTTAATGGCAGCTTCTTTGATGTTACTCGGCGTGTCGAAGTCAGGTTCACCTATCTCAAGATGAACTATTTCTCTTCCTTGTTTCTCTAGTGCTTTGGCTTTGGCAAGCACTTCAAACGCTGTTTCCGTTCCCAATCCGTCCATTCTTGAAGCAAACATTTTTCTGGCTAATACCTGTTTCAAGCGTGACCACCTAGAAGCGAGTGTAAAAGTGTGACAAGATATTTAACGTTTACAGTTACTGGCACATGGCTTCGCAAGCCATCTTTGCGGCTTTTTCGATGATTTCTGCCCAGGATTCATCGCTTCTCGACATAATCTCAACCCTTAGAGCTTTGGTGCTTGGGCCGCTTCCAATGATGGGCAGCTGCTCTCCCCATGGTCCACCTCTTGTTGGACAAAAAGCCGTAAACTTGTTTTTCCCAGTTTTCGCATAGACTATTGGGCAGCAGCCTTGGCTCCAAATCTGTTTGGCGCTGTTGCGAGCTTGTTTTTGAACCTTTTTTGATGAGTAGTATGAGCATCTGTCTGGGTTGCTGAATGAGCATTCGGTGTCAACGTAGAAAACCAGCTTTTTTCTCTGGGTTTTCGACACTGGAAGTACCCATACAAATCTTTGTTCAACGTCATATAAGTATAGTGTACCTTAGCTTTTTCTCTTTGTTTTCACAACTTCAGGGTTCACAAGGTTTGGCGGAGTCTTGCCCTCGAAGAACGCAATCAGGTTTTCGGCGACCATTTCAGCCATTCTTGACCGTGTCTCGTAGCTTGCGCTTGATATGTGAGGCGCCGCAACAACGTTGACTAGTTTCAGCAGCGGGTTCGTGGTTGGCGTTGGCTCCTGTTCAAAAACATCTAACGCGGCTCCAGCTATCCAGCCTTCTTTTAACGCGTTGTATAGGGCTTTTTCGTCGACTATTGGACCACGTGCATTGTTTATCAAATACGCTGTCTTCTTCATGCTTCTGAGCCTCTTCTCATCAACCAAGTGATGTGTTTCCTTTGTTAGGGGCGTGTTAATGGTTACAAAATCGGCTTTTTGGAACAGCGAATCGATGTCGGTGAATTCTATGCCATACTCTTTCTCGAAGTCTGATCTCCTTATTACATCGTAGTAGAGGACTTTCATGTCGAAGCCCTTGGCTCTCTTAGCTATGGCGCATCCGATTCTGCCAAGCCCAACTATGCCCAATGTGGCTCCGTACACGTCTCTTCCCTGCAGCATCATGGGGTGCCAGCTCACTTTCCACTTGCCAGTGCGAACGTATTGGTCGGCTTCTGCAACTTTCCTCGCCACAGCCATTAAGAGCGCCCAAGCAAAATCTGCTGTGGTTTCGGTGAGCACACCCGGCGTGTTAGTGACATAGATTCCTCGTTTTGTGGCTTCTGTTATGTCGATGTTGTCGAATCCAACAGCCATCTGGGCAACAATCTTGAGGTTGGGCGCAGCGTCGAAGACCTCAGCGTCTATCTTGTCTGACAAAAGCGTTGCTAACGCGTCAACTTTAGCTGCTTTTTCCACTATGGTTTTTTTGGGCGGGGGAGTGTAATCCCGCCAGATTTCAGCGTCAAACTTCTCCTTTATGATGCGGAGTCCACGTTCAGGCATTTCTCGGGTGACGTAGACTTTGGGTTTTGGCAAAGCTTAGTCTCCTTTATCTATTTTGAAGGGTTTGTTGTGTATAAACGCGCAAACTTATTACGTTTGCGACCAATCATTACTGACACGGTTAAACCGTGGATGCTGCAGCGTGAAACAGGCATGGTAGCCATAAAGAACGCTGAAGATTTGCTGAAGAATGCAGAGTCGAAGTTAGACCGAAAGGCAAGGGAGGTGGCTATAAACGCTCTCAACGCTGCTTTGGAGGCTGTTGATCCTGAAGCCATAATCAAATCAAAAGTGAGTGTTAAGGGTGACACGCTGAAAATTGAGAATCTCTCCTTCAACTTGGACGAATTCAAGAACATTTTTGTTGTAGGCGGAGGTAAAGCCAGCGGGTGCATGGCTGAAGCATTGGAGGGAATTCTCGGAGACCGCATAGAGGAAGGCGCCATTAACGTGCCGTACGCTTGTCCACCATACCAGACACGGAGGGTTAGGCTTCAACACGCCAGCCATCCTGTCCCAGACGTTGCAGGCGTCAAGGGCGCAAGCCGCATGCTTGAGTTAGTCAGTAGAGCGGAGGAAAACGACCTTATAATCTGCTTGATATCCGGCGGAGGTTCAAGCCTGATGCCTCAACCGTCCGGCGGCGTGTCTTTACAGGACAAGAGAAAGGTAACTGACGCCTTATTGAAATCGGGTGCCACAATCAAGGAAATTAACACTGTGCGCAAGCACGTGTCTGGGTTGAAGGGCGGCTGGCTAGCCAAGAAGGCGTATCCGGCAACGGTTGTCAACTTGATTCTATCGGATGTTGTTGGCGACCCGTTGGATTCTATCGCTTCGGGTCCAACAGTGCCCGACCCAACCACGTTTTTAGACGCCATCGAAATCCTGAAACATCATGGGCTATGGAGTAAAGCTCCAAAATCGGTGAGGAAGGTACTGCTCAAAGGCAACAAGGGGCTGATTCCAGAGACTCCAAAGGCTGGAGACAAAGCGTTCGAGAAGGTTCACAACATAGTCGTGGGAAATAACCTTACCGCCAGCCAAGCAGCCTACAACAGCGTCAAGGATGCGGGGCTGAACGCTTTGCTTCTCACGGCATGTCTTGAGGGGGAAGCCCGAGAAGTGGGCACAATGTTGGCTTCTATGGCTAAAGAAATAGTCACGTCTGGACATCCTGTCTCCAAACCTGCTGGCATAGTGGCGGGCGGCGAAACCACAGTCACAGTGATGGGAAAGGGAAAGGGCGGAAGAAACCAAGAAATCGCATTGGGCGCTGCATTGAAAATCGGCGATTCAGATGGAGTTGTCGTTGCTTCGTTAAGTACCGACGGCGTTGACGGACCAACAGAAGCGGCTGGAGCCATCATTGATGGAAAAACATTGCTCCGCGCTCATGAGTTTGGACTCAACCCGAGAAAGTTCTTGGCTGAAAACGATTCGTGCTCATTCTTTGCGAAACTGAGCGATTTGATTTTTACGGGTCCAACTGGAACAAACGTCTGTGACGTGTCTGTAATTGTTGTTTTGTAGGTTTGTTCTCTGTGCGGTGGTAGTGGTAAATTGCGCCTAGTGCCACCACCATCCTGCATTGTGGGGCTGTAGCTGGAAGAGTAATTTTTAAAGAAGAAGGAGACCATACCCTTTAGTCTTCTTCTACCAGAGGTTCCATTAGAATAGAGAGTTGGGCTTAGTTTGCGCAGAGTTTTAGTATGCGGTTCCAGTTGGTGTCTACGTTCTGTTGAATCTCGTCGATTACGTCTTTTCTATACGTGGGTTTGAACAGATGAGCGAACCTTCCCTGCGCCTTAAGAAACTCTTCCACTGGCTTGGGCTTCGAAATGTTTAAGTTGAGCTTGTATTTTCCTCGTTCAAACTCGTAGATTGGGAAGTATCGGGTTTCAACCGCCAACCTAACCATCTCTATGCTCTTAGCTGAGTCGTGCCGCCACCCTAAGGGGCACGGAGACAAAACATCAATCACAGCTGGACCGCTGACCTCTATTCCCTTGCGCACTTTTGTTACGTAATCGTTCCAGTACGCTGGCGAAGCCGTCGCCGCATACTCGATTCCGTGAGCTGCACAGATTCCAATCAGGTCTTTTTTCCACTCTGGCTTGCCTGGAATGACGCTTCCAGCTGGGCTTGTAGTTGTGTCGGCTCCATGGGGAGTTGAGCCTGACCTCTGAATGCCAGTGTTCATGTAAGCTTCATTATCCAAGCATATGTAGAGGAAGTCGTGTCCCCTTTCGAGGGCGCCGCTCAAAGCTTGGATGCCTATGTCGTAGGTTCCGCCGTCTCCAGCCATGGCAATCACGTCGACGTGTTCTTTCCAAGCGCCTCTCCTAGCCATAGCCTTGTAGGCTTCCACGATGCCAGATGCAACTGCGGCTGCGTTTTCGAACGCCACGTGCACCCACGGTAAACGCCACGAAGTGTATGGATAGATTGTTGTGGCAACTTCGTTGCATCCTGTCGCAGCTACGATGACTGTTGGTCCCCTCAACGCCTTCATCGTCATTCTGTTAATCGTGCCTTCTCCGCAGCCAGCGCACAGCCTGTGCCCAGAAGCAAACAATTCCTCTGTTGCCAATTCCTTTAACACAACCATTATTCACGCACCCCCAGGAACATCGTCGGTTCCTTAACTATCCCTGTCTTCGCAGTTTCCAATGCTTCGTTGAAGACAAACTCTATGTCGGAAGGCTGGATGTCCCTTCCACCCAACCCATAAACAGCGTTAAAGATATGCGGCTTCTCTTTGAGCGTGTGCAACGCCGAGATCACGTCTGAACACAACGCACCGTAGGAAGCTCCAAAACTAATCGCCCTGTCCAAAACAGCTAAAGCCTTAACATGCCCCAAAGCAGCAGTTATTTCCTCCGCTGGGAATGGACGGTAGAGCCAAAGCTTCACAACGCCAACTTTCTTTCCTTTCGCTCGCAGTTTGCGTGCTACTTCTCGAGCTGTGCCAGCTGTACTGCCCAGGCAGACCACTGCGGCTTGGGCGTCTTCCATTCCATAGGTTTCAAGAACACCGTAATTCCTGCCTGAAACGCCCTTGTACCCCTTGCACACTTTCTCTAGCACTCCTTGGACATGGCACATGGCTTCAACCTGTTGCCTCTTGAACTCGTAGTAATAGTCAGTGAAGCATAGGGCTCCAACAGTGATTGGGTTTTTCGGGTCTAGTTTGAAAATGGGTTTCCTTGTTTGCAGAAATTTGTTGACAGCTTCGTCCTCGAGAACGTCCACGCCTTCCATACAGTGCGTAATTATAAAGCCGTCAAGATTAACCGACACTGGAAGCTGAACATCCTTGTCCTCGGCTATCTTGAAAGCCTGTATCGTCCAATCGTACGCTTCCTGTGCGTTCTCAACGTAGATTTGAACCCAGCCCGAGTCTCGGGAACCCATCATGTCCGAGTGGTCGCCATGAATGTTAATTGGCGCTGATAGAGCCCGGTTTGCCACGCCCATCACGATTGGACATCGGAGACCAGACGCGATGTAAAGCATTTCGTGCATCAGCGCCAAGCCTTGACTAGATGATGCCGTGAAGACTCTGGCGCCTGTTAGGCTTGCTCCAACGCAGGCGGAGAGAGCTGAGTGCTCCGACTCTACGCACACGTATCCTGTGTGAACTTCTCCGTCTGCTACGTACTTGCTGAACCTCTCAACTATGATTGTTTGTGGAGTGATTGGGTAAGCAGCTACGATGTCAACATTGCTCTGTTTAGCTGCGTGTGCAACGGCTTCGTCGCCGGTCATGCCTTCAACTGTCATTTTTGTTCCTCCACCATTTTAATCGCCTCTTTCGGGCATTCGTGTGCGCAGATTCCGCATCCCTTACAATAATCATAGTTGACTTCAACCCACTTTTCCGTTCTAATTATGGCGCTGTCTGGACAGTATATCCAACAGAGCAAACAGTTCACGCACTTTTCCTTTTCAACCAATGGTTTGAAGGCTCTCCAATCACCAGTCTTATACTTGAGTGAGGAACCAGGTTCGAGAACAACTGCGCCCATGGGCAAGGTCTTCCATCCGCCTTTCTCGTTTGAGGTCAATTTCCAACAACCTCCTCGTATGCTCTCTTTACTGCCTCAACATTTTTTTCACCGAGTGTGCCTGGAAAACGCGCTCGAACAACTTTCGCTATTGATTCAAGAGATGTAAGAGGAGCAACTTTAAGCAGCGCTCCCAACATTGCGGTATTGTAGATAGGTCGCCCAAGAACATCCAGGGCGATTCGTCGGGCGTTCACAGAGTATACGCTTGCATCATTAACCGAAAGCATCTTCTTTAATTCGTCAGGCGTACGCTCAGAGTTAGCGATTACTGCTCCGTTCTTAGCTAAGCCAGAGGTCACATTGTTGCCAAGCAGTGTAGGGTCAACAACCACAACAAAGTTGGGATTATAAATCTGACTGTGAATGCTTATCGGCTCATCAGAGATTCTAGTAAACCCACGAACCGGAGCACCCGAGCGTTCGGGTCCAAACTCGGGGAAGGATTGAACAAACTTGTTGTCTAAGAGCGCGGCGTCGGCGAGCAGACGACTCACGCTGACTATACCTTGGCCACCTCTTCCATGCCAACGAATCTCAATTAACATGAGGCTTGACATCCCTACGAGAAACTCTTGCCAACCACAAACGCTGATATAAGGTTTTCCCGAATCATTAAAGAAACGCAGTCTCAAAATACGCAAAAAGTTTTAACCAAAAGAACCACAATTCCGTTTTCGGTAACGCTCTATGATCAAAATCACTTACGAACCTTTCAAAGAGGTTGTTATCAAAGAGTACGTGCGTTTCGAAAGAATTGAGGACTTGATTTACATCTTTGCTCAGCTTCGAGCTGGCGGTGCTCCTGTTGCCCTCAGCTGGGCTAATGGTCTCGTTTTCATTTATAGTCCTCTGCCTCCTGACACCGAGCAAATTATGGATGAGTATCTTAAGGGCAGGATTTACTGGACCAACGTGAGCTTTGCCACCATGCCCGAATATAAGCCTGTAGTGGAAACAAAAGAGAAGATTCAAGTGCCCGTAATCAATGTAAGTTCCAACCCTGTAATTAGGCAGGTTACAGAATGGCTGAAACAACAAACGTAACAACTCCTCTCACGACGTGAACACGATTTCCAACGGTAAAACTAATTATTGTGGACATCTTTTCTCTAACTCTAAGCCAGGAGCAAAAAAACTGGTGTTAAAAGAAATCCGCATTCACGGTCGCGGCGGTCAAGGCGGCGTAACAGCCGCTGAACTGTTAGCCAGAGCGGCATTCAAAGAAGGCAAGTGGGTTCAGGCGATTCCGTTTTTCGGCGCCGAACGACGAGGGGCTCCAGTTAAAGCCTTTGCACGATTAGCTGACAAACCTATTCTCGTTCGAAGTCAAGTTTACAACCCTGACTACGTAATTGTCTTAGACTCGACCCTCTTAGAAATGGTGGACATCACTGAAGGACTGAAGAAAGACGGCACCGTCATCATAAACACGCCCAAAAAACCAGAAGAAGTAAACGTTAAACAAGGACGCGTAGCCACGGTTGATGCCACGGGGATAGCCTTAGAACTGCAACTTCTCGTCGCAGGGCTTCCAGTGTTAAACACCACAATGTTAGGAGCATTCGCCAAGGCAACAGAGGAAATCAAACTGGAAAGCGTGCTCGAAGTCATTCGCCAAGAGTGGGCAGGAGCCGCAGGAGAAAAAAACGCTAAAGCAGCTTCTTTAGCCTATGAAAGATTGATTAAAAACTGGTAGCCTCCCGACTTACCCCTTTTCCGCAAACGTTTCTGATACATGCGAAACGCTTTAACCTTTGACTTGATACTACTCTACTTCTCATCGGGGATAGCCTGATGGCAAAAGCTCCACAGAAAATGAGAGATTTGCCTCTCACTCCACTGTCGCGCCCTAGCATTGCAAGCTCGGGCAAAACTGGGTCTTGGAGAACGTTCCGACCTACCATAGAAACTGAAAAGTGCACCCGTTGCCAACTCTGTTGGGTATATTGCCCCGAAGCATGCGTAGAACTAGACTCCACAAACCTGCCTCACGTAAACTATGATTATTGTAAGGGATGCGGAATCTGCGCACACGAATGCCCACTAAAAATCATCAAAATGGAACGGGAGGAAAGCGGTTTATGACACAAGTTATTGTTGAAACAGGAAACCGCGTGGCAGGGCTTGCATGTAAAGCAGCGAGAGCCAAAGTCATAGCCGCATATCCCATTACTCCCCAGACAACAGTGGTTGAGCAGATTGCTGAGCTCGTTGAAGGAGGAAAAATGGACGCCCAATACATCCGAGTTGAATCTGAGCACAGCGCCATGGCTGCGTGTATAGGTGCTGCGGTGGGTGGAGCTCGCACTTTCACGGCAACATCAGCTCATGGATTAGCCCTCATGCACGAGATGCTTCACTGGGCTTCTGCAGCTCGTCTCCCAATTGTTATGGCTGTGGTCAATCGTGCGATGGGTCCGCCTTGGAATATTTGGGCGGATTTCAGCGATTCTTTGTCGCAACGTGACACGGGTTGGATTCAGTTTTACTGTGCTGATAATCAAGAAATTTTCGACACGATTATTCAAGCCTACAAGCTGTGTGAAGATAAGCGAGTCTTTATGCCAGCCATGGTCTGTTTCGAAGGCTTCATTCTGTCGCACACTTCAATGCCCATTAAGATTCCAGACCAGAAGGAAATAGACGATTTCTTGCCTCCTTACAATCCACCTTGGTTGCTTGATGTTGACAACCCGGTTACACATGGTAGCATCGTCTATCCAGAGTGGTACATGGAGTTTCGATATTTCATGTACGAAGCCATGGAAAACGCAAGAAAACTCATACCTGAAATCGACAAGGAATATGGAAAACGCTTTGGTTTCAAATATGGAGGACACGTTGAGAAGTACAGGTGCGAAGACGCCGACCTAATAATTCTGTCAATGGGCACAATCGGAAGCGAAGCCAAACTGGCTGTTGACAACCTGAGACATCGAGGTCACAAGGTGGGAGCAGCCCGTGTGCGGGTTTTCAGACCGTTCCCAAACGACGAAATCGTAAACTTGACCAAGAATGCGCAGATGTTGACCATAATAGATCGTCAAGTTTCATACGGCATGGAAGGACCACTGCACACGGAAGTCAAGGCTTCGCTGTACTCCAACCAAGACTCACCATTAACAACGGGTTTCATAGCTGGTTTGGGCGGTCGCGACGTGACAGTTCAAGATATTGAAAGAATGGTTGAAAAATCGTTCAAGTATCTTCAAGCTGGGAAAGTGGAGAAAGAGGTGGAGTGGGTAGGCTTAAGGGAGTGAACACCATGGTCACGTTGAAGGAACTGCCAAAAGAAGAATACTTCTATCCAGGCCACGTTGCATGCACTGGATGCGGAGCCGTTATCGCCATAAGGCTGGCTCAAAAAGCCCTTGGTCCTAAAACAGTTTTTGTTATTCCAGCTTGCTGTTCATCTGTGCTTCACAGCGCGTTTCCCTTCAGCGCCTTCGCCACTCCATGCCTCAACATTGCCTTCGAGGCTGCGGCTGCAGCGGCCTCCGGAGTTGTTTCAGCTTATGAAACCAGAGGTTTGAAAAACATTACTGTGCTGGCGTGGGCTGGAGACGGAGGAACAGTTGACATAGGGCTTCAAGCGTTGTCCGGGGCTGCTGAAAGGGGAACCAACTTCATCTACGTCTGCTACGACAACGAGGCTTATGGAAACACTGGGTTCCAACGAAGCGGCTCTTCACCCTTCGGCTCACGCACAACAACAACGCCGACTGGCAAGAGAGAACACAAAAAAGATGTTCCCATGATAATGGCAGCTCACGGAATACCCTACGTCGCCACGGCTTGCGTCTCCTACCCCCTCGACTTTGTAGCCAAGCTTAGGAAAGCCAAGGAGATGGTGGGCACAAAATACATTCAGGTGTTAACACCTTGTCCGCCTGGTTGGCGCTACTCAACCGAAAAAACAATTGAGATGGGCCGCTTGGCTGTGCAAACTGGCATATGGGCGCTTTACGAAATTGAACACGGAAGGTTCAAGCTGAATCCCCCAAGCTCCACTCTCACTGATAAGACTAAGCGCAAACCTATTGAGGAGTATCTGAAGGAGCAAGGACGGTTTAACCAGTTAGCCCCTGAAGACGTTAGTGAGCTTAAGCGTTGGATTGATGAAACATGGGAAAAATATAAGAGGCTACAGCTGAATAATCAAACAAACATCAGTTAACATCATGTTTGGAAGGAAATAAATGGCGCAAGAGAAACAGGAACCGCCCAAGGTTGAGAAACCTCAAGCACCACCGCCAAGGGAAGCAATGAGAAGGGCCGATGGGAACACTGTGTTCATAGGGAAAAAACCAGCCATGAATTACGTCATCGCATGCCTAACATTGTTTAACGCAGGAGAAAAAGAAGTATGCATCAAAGCAAGGGGCAGAACCATCAGCCGGGCAGTGGACACAGTCGAACTGCTGCGACGCTCATTTGTCAAAGACCTGAAGGTAAAGGAAATCAAAATCGGAACCGAAGAAATGACAAGGGAAGAAGGGCGAAAGTCCAACGTGTCCACAATAGAGATAACCTTAACAAAAACCTGATAACCCATAAACTTCGTTTCTCATTGAGGCAAGGGCAAACAATAAAAACGCCTATAAAGCAGTCTCTTTCTTTAAGTGATACTCTCTTCCCGAAAGCAGGTGAGCAGTCATGGCTGATTATCCTAAAATCATTGTGCGCCCACCAGGACCTAAAGCCCGAGAGCTGATGAAGAGAGATGAAAAGGTTATCTCGCAGTCTTTTGTGCGGTTTTACCCTTTTGCCATTGACGGTGGAAAGGACTGCATTGTACGTGATGTAGACGGTAACGAATACATCGACTTCAACTCCGGGCTTGTCTGCCTAAGCGTCGGCCACAATCATCCGAAGGTTGTTGAAACTATCAAAAGACAGTGTGACCGCTACCTCCACTATTCAATAACAGACTTCATGTACACAGAAGTTGTTGACTTGGCAGAAAAGCTGGGCGAAATCACGCCTGGGAGTTGGGAGAAAAAAGTTTTCTTCGGTAACAGCGGCGCCGAAGCCATGGAAGGTGCAGCTAAGGCCGCAAGATGGCACACTCGCAGGCAATTGTTTATCGCTTTTATCAGTGCTTTTCACGGCAGAACGTTGGGTGCGCTTTCCCTCACAGCCAGTAAGCCTGTTCAGCGCAGACATTTCTTCCCGCTGGTTCCAGGAGTAACTCATGTGCCCTACCCGTATTGTTACCGTTGCCCATTCAAATTGTCCTATCCCGACTGCGACTATTGGTGTGTCGACTTCATCGACGAGTTTGTTCTGCAGAAGTATGTGCCGCCTGAGGATGTGGCTGCCTTTGTTTTTGAGCCGATTCAGGGCGAGGGCGGCTACGTGGTTCCTCCACCCGAATATTTCCAACGACTGAAGAAGCTTGCTGACAAGTATGGCATCTTGCTCATAGATGATGAGGTTCAAGCTGGCATGGGCAGGACGGGCAAATGGTGCGCCATAGAAAACTGGAAGGTTGAACCCGACATCGTTTGCATGGCAAAATCACTCGCTTCTGGGATGCCCCTCAGCGCAATCGTTGCCAGAGCAAAAGCTATGGATTGGGAAGGCGGCTCTCACGCCTCAACGTACGGCGGAAATCCCGTTGCGTGTGCTGCCTCTTTGGCGGTTATTGACGTAATCAAGAATGAACGTCTATTAGAAAACGCGGTTAAGCAGGGCAACTACATTATGAAACGCTTAAACGAAGCTAAAGAGACAAGCGAAATCTTAGGCGATGTGCGTGGCAAAGGGTTGATGATAGGCGCTGAAATAGTTGAAAACAAAAAATCAAAGGCGCCCGCGCCCAAGAAGGCTGAAGAAATAATGATGCGAAGCTGGAAACGCGGGGTAGTTGTCATAACCTGCGGCAAATCAACAATAAGAGTTGCGCCGCCGTTGACAATAACAAAAGATTTGGTTGACCCAGCGCTAGATATTATAATTGACACGATGAAAGAAGTGGAAAAAGAAAGCAAGCCTTAGCTTAGACTTTCTTTTATACTCCGAGTTTTTCTCTGTATGCTGGTATGTCTAAGAATCCGTGTCCGCTTATGTTCATGCAGATGACTTTTTCTTCGCCTGTTTTCTCATTCTTCAACGCTTCGTCTATTGTCGCCTTCACGGCGTAGCTTGATTCGGGCGCGATTAACCAGCCTTCGCATTGCAGAAATGTTCTCGCGGCTTCGAAAATTGCCTTCTCGTCCGCTGGGTAAGCCACAGCTTTCATAAGCCCATGGTGCCTCAGAGCACTTATCACAGGGGCAGCGGCGTGATAACGTAAACCATCTGCTTTTATGGGTTGCATGTCGGTCTTGTGCCCTAGCGTATACATTTTAAGCAACGGTGTGTGTTCTGCAACGTCTCCGAAGTCATATTCATACTTGCCCTTAACCAGGTTGGGTGCAGCTTGAGACTGAGACGCCAAGAACTCGCATTCTCTTTTCTTCTTCAACACTTCTCCAGCGAAGGGCAGAGCGATGCCGCCGAAGTTGGAGCCTCCGCCCAAGCAGCCCACGATTAGGTCGGGTTCGTCGTCAGCCATCTCAAACTGTTTTCTGGTTTCTAATCCGATTATTGATTGGTGCATGAGAACGTGGTTTAAAACCGAGCCCAAACTGTAAACAGATCCTTCGTGTTTCTCTGCGTATTCCAAGCCTTCCGAAACTGCAATTCCAAGCGAACCGTGATGGTTCACATCTTTAGACAACAAGCTCTTGCCTATCCGAGTCTCCTTGCTGGGCGAAGCGTGCACAGTGGCGCCCAAAAGATGCATGAACGTGCGCCTGTCAGCCTTCCAATTATAAACGGAGCGAACCCAAAAGACAATGCAGTTTAAGCCCATTAAGCGGGCGGCGTGCGTAAGCGCTGTGCCCCACTGCCCCGCACCTGTCTCTGTTACCAGTGTATGCTTGCCTTCCTTAGCGGCGAAATACGCCTGCGCCAGCGCCGTGTTCGTCTTGTGTGAACCCGTGGGCGACAAGTCTTCTCTCTTGTAATAAATCCTCGTCTTTTTCAACTTGAGGTGTTGTTCAAGCTTTCGAGCACGGTAGAGCGGTCGTGGGCGCCCAACTTGAATGTAGAGTTCACGCACTTCCTCGGGTATGGGAACCCAACGCATGGGTGAAAACTCTTGCCTCAAGCATTCGTGTACCATGGTTTTGCCCAAAAAGTCCATGCGTGAAACTCCGTCCTCTGGCTCCTTAGGCGTGGGCAACGGTTCAGGCAAATCAGGTTGAATATTATACCATTCCTTGGGAAGCTCATCAACTGGAAGAGAAAATTGATTTGTTTTCGGCATGGGACTGTGCACCTTTCCGGGTTTGCGGAGAGCGCATATTATGAAAGGGTTTAGGAATTAAGATTTCCGATAACCCTTATCTAGGATAATTCGAGGGCTCAAGCATTCTTCAAAGTGTCTAAAACCAAGAAAGTTTCAGTTTCTTGATTTTTCCTGCCCCAACCTCCGTTCTGATTCTGTCTCTTGACAATTGATGGAAGCGCCTTTCTCAATTGCTTCTTGGCAAGCTCGTGATGGGCTCTGGACAAGGCGTGCAATGTATGGTAGAATGGAAAACCCTTCCAAGCACCTGTTTTTGTCTGTCGCCTAGACAAGTATTTGATCCCGTCTTCAACTTGCTTGGATTCCTTGCTAAGTGGATGTTCAATCAGCATTCTTAGCACGTTGATTGTGCACCATGCGCTGCACCAAGTTGGTCGCCAGAATTGAAGATACGAGTTCACAGTTGTCTGAACCTGCCTGTTATCGTCGAAGCCGAGTACGTGGAAAAGATGGACGGCGTATGCTGTCTGATAAAAAATGGTGCAGCCTGGTCCGAACTCTCCATAAAAAGTTGAACGCATGGTGCTTGGGTCCTCCATGTTGCCAGAATAGAAGAAGCCTGGATAACCATGGTAGAGGTGACGTTGAATCGATAGTAACCACTCTAAACCTTGCCTGATGCTTTTATCCTGTGCATCATAACCGAGAAGAGCGAGGTTCCAAAGATTGTTGGCTGTACGAACAAACAATTCGTCCCAGCTTCCATCAGTTGATTGTCCAGTAACAATCTTATCATGCAGTTTTGTCTTTAGAACAGCGTCCGTGCGGCGTTCCTTTTTGAACACTTCTCTTCTAAGGTAAACACCGATGGGTGATTGCAGATCAGTAACATAATTGAATGGGTCAACTCTGAACTTGCCTGCTAAGTTTTCCATTAGAGGTCACAGACTAAGAACAGCTTGACTCTGTTAAAACGCTTTCTTAAGTATTCTCTGCCTTTTGTTGAAAAATAATCGATTGAGTATAGCGTCTCACTAGTGCGAGTGAAGAAAAAAGGGAATGTGGGATGCTACATTAGTGTTTGTTTGTTTTGTGGGAACATTGTGCTTGCTCGTATGTCGTTGCTTCTCAGCACGTATTGAGTTACCCTGTTGAGCCCTATGCCGCATCCAGCGTGCGGAGTGCCTCCATGCAGCTTATAGAAGTCGAGATACCAATCGAAGTCGAGTATGCTGCCTCCTTTTTCCACTAACTGCTTGAGCATGTTAGATTCTTCAAGTCTCTTCAGCAACGGCTCGTACTCGTATTCTCTTTCGGCTGCACCTACAGCTTCTCCGCTGAAGGGCAAGATGAGGTCGGTGCTGTTGACTATGTTCGGGTTGTCTTCGTTCAGCTTCATGTTGAAGAACTTGATAGCTCTAGGATAATGCGTTATGAACAAGGGTTTGTTGCCGTAGATTTCTACGAGTATTTTTTCATGTGTGCTTTTGAGGTCGTCTCCCCACTTGACTCCATAGACGCCTAGCTGTTTCACGGCTTCCGTGTATGTGACTTTCTTGAACGGAGGCAACACGTTGATTCTCTGCTTGTCAATTTCGAGCAGTTCCATTTCTTCTCGGCGAGTTTTAAGCACTTCTTGTATCATTGAGTAAACGACGTTTTCAATGTGTCTCATCAAACCCGCTAGGTTGCCGTCGAACTCCAGCTCAATCAGCGTAAATTCTGTGAGGTGCCGCTCGTCAACTGATGGTTCAGCTCTGAAACTTGGACCGACACACCACACCTTCTTCAGGAAGGGTGTCAAAACTTCTAGATAGAGCTGCCCTGTTTGAGCCAAGTAGACGCTTTCTCCGAAGTGGTCAACCGTAAACATTGTAGCAATGTTTTCACATGCCCCCGTGGCTCTAGTCAAGTGAGGCACAACAACTTCTGTGAAGTCATTTATGTCGAAATACCTTCTTGCGCCACGTAACAGGCTGGCTTCAATGCGGGCTAGCGCTTGCATTTCAGGCGTTGAGAACAGCATTGGTCGGCTGCTTGTCGTCTTCAGATTTTCTAGGCGTTCACTGGAAAGGCTTATGCTAGAAAGGTTTTCTTTTGAGGCGAAAATTGGCTTTTGCAAAGCCCAAGCCAAACTGATTGGGTTGTTTTGCTTATAAATTTTTTGTTTGTTTTAAGTTTATTCAACTTTATTAGCGACGTCTGGAATATCAGGTTTGGAAACAATTTCCATAGTGGTTGAGGTGCGGGAAACGAGCTCGGGTAGGTTTGAGAAACCCTTCTTGACGTAGATGTTCTTTACTTTGATTCGTGTTCCAACCGCCAATTCCTTTGCGGATTCTGCTTGTTTTCGCCACAATGTTATCCTAATTTTTCCTGTGTCATCTGTCAAATCGAAGGAAGCCACTGGCACTCTCTCTTTCTGAGCCGTTGTAACCTCTCTAATGACTGGAGTCGTCGCAACTGCGGCTTCAATATTGAATGGTCCGCCTTCTTTCATGTCCTTTATTTTGTGTGTTGTTTCGATTGTTGGCTTTTTGAGCGGTGGCAAAGTTTGATTAGCAAGTTTTTCGATTTGGGTGGCTTTTTCAGCATGTAGCTCCATTCTTCCATCTGGCTGTGTTTTTACTCTGGCGTTCATTATGCGCAGTTGGTCGTCTTTTTTGACTTCGTTCGACTCATCGGCTTTCTCATTCCAGAGCACTACAGTTATCTCACCTGTGTCGTCCCTCAGTCTCAGTCGTCTCACTTTGCCCATTGTTCCGTCTTTTCTGGTGAATTCCGACGCTGGATAAACCTCATCGACTATCCCTAGAACGTTAGCCTTCTTGCTCTTTTGGGTTAAGTTTCCAATCGTGTCTACAAACTGTTCTATCCGCGGGTAATCCTTTTCAACCACATCCGTGGGCGAGACCTGAACTTCTCCTCTTTGACCCACGTGCAACTCCAGTTTTCCATCTAATCCCTCGCGTGCATAGCCATGAAGAACTCGGACGATGTTGCCGTGGTGAATCTTTTCGGCTTCGACTAGGCTAACTTTGTCGTCCCAGAGAACAAGCCTTAACGTGCCACTTTTGTCGGCGAGCAGTAAACGTGCCACTCTGCCTTCTGTTAGGTCAGGGCGGGAAAATGTTTGAATGGGATAAACAATGATGACTCGCCCAGCCACAGTCACGTCGTTTAAGCCTGAGACTATGTCTTTGATAGAGATTCCCGATTGAAAAGCTTCGTCAGTGTTTGGGATTTCAATGCCCAACTCCGACGCCACTATGCGGGCTGCTACTTCGTCGAGAAAGTAGTCTTCGGCTGAACGCTTCTTTTCGTAGATTTTCTTGAGGACGTTTTCTCGTGAAAGGTCGCGTCTTGCCAAGAGAATTTGTTGAACAATCTGCTCCAAGTCCATTTTGCGGCGCTCACAGTATTTCACCTTCAAACTTTATTAAACCTACTTCCAGTAGTTTCATTAGAAGTGAACTGTTCATGGCGGACCAGCTTCTGTGGAATGTGGGCTTCACGCTTTTTGTGGTAGGCTTAGTTTTTTCTTTCATCGCCCTGCTCTGGCTTGTTCTTTCAGGGATTAAAGGTGCGAGAGGCAAGGTTAAAGGCGGAGGGGTTTTTATTATCGGTCCGGTTCCTATAATTTTTGGCACAGACAAGGAATCGGTTAAAATTATTTTGGTGTTGTCTATTGTTCTCGTTGTTTTGCTTTTGGTTCTCATGATTTTTTCCCGAGGAATATTCGGTTGAGAGAGTGAAAACCTTGGGGGCTGAGGACAATGGGGAAAGGTCGGGTCTGCCCTTTAAACTGTTTCTTCTAGGTTTTTTGTTGATGTTTGTTGGCGTTGTTGTGCTGATAATCGCTGCTTGGCTTCAAGGCGATGCATCGGTGAGTGGCGGCGTAGTTTTTATTATTGGCTTTGTGCCTGTTGTGCTCGGCGTAGGTCCACACGCTTTTTTTGCTGTTTTAATAGCTGCTATCCTGACTGTACTCGCGTTTATCGTGTTTTTGTGGATGCGAAAACAAGCCATTCGGTAATCAGGCTATGGCTAGGGTTTGGGTTTAGTCGCCGTTGAAGTGGTTGTGGTTTCTTGCCTTCCGTAAATCATGTAGAGAAAAGCTAGTATGAGAATAAAGAATGTGACTACTATCAGGAATGTTAAGAACACGTTTTCAAAGTATATTCCGATGTCCATTGCCATCTGGTAGTCACTCGTTCCTTTTTATCTGAAATGAAGACTATTTAAACAGTTCCTTCTTTGTCCTCTTCCTCTTTCCTTTCTTTCTTTTTGGTTGGGTGTTCCTCAGGTGTTTTCCATTCGCGGATTAGTATGTCAAAGAATTGGTCGTCGTCTTCGAAGAGGTCGAATCGTTTTGTTGCTTCTGCCAGTTTCTGCGCGATTATGTGGTAGCAGACGTGCCCGTGGTCAAATTGGTAGTAGAAGTCGTCGCATGAGCAGTAGTCTATGCTCGGCATGACTAGGTAGTCGCGTTCCTTGCCGACCACTATCCAGACGGTGCGTCCGCTGGGTGTGAAGACGTATTTTTTGATTCGGCTCTCGTTCAATGCTTCTAGGGCTTTTTGGACTCGTTGACCAAACTTTGCTACGAGTTGATCGACATGGATGTTTGAGACACTGCCCTCTATACGAATCGTTTCGCAGATGCTTGCGAGTATCTCGGTTTCTGTTGGGTTTCTCAATTTGGGAGGCGCTCATTGGTTAGCAATTTTTTGGGCTACTGTCTTTCCTAGTTTTCTGCACTCTTCCAATTGGGCTTCTTTGGGCTCGTATAAGACGTTGATGGACGGTTCGACTGTTTTCATTCCGAATCTGTTCTTCAAGATTTCCAGTATGTGTTCAGGAGCCTCGCCGCTCCAACCGTATGAGCCGAAGGCTGCGCCTATCTTGCCCTTTAATTGTGTGTTTGCTCGAGCCGTTTCTTCCAGCACTTGCTTTATTGGCAACGTTATTTCGTGGTAGTATGTAGGCGAACCAATGATTATCGCTGAAGCCTCGGCGAGTTCTTCTGGACGCGCATAATACTTCATTTCAACCTCTACGCCCGGTACGGAGCGGGCTCCTTCAGCAACCGCCTCCGCCATCCTCTCAGTGTTACCAGTCTGACTATCATAAAGAATTAATAGCTTCGCCATTTTCAAACAGTGCTCCAGTCTTGCCATCACATCTGTGTGTTCATCATTTTTAAGATTGCTATTCTACCAAGGAATAGGAACAAAATGAAGGATTTTCCTCGCGTTAGGTAGATGTTATAGTATCATGAGGTCTAGTGGGGTTAGCTTTCCAGTTATTGGGTCAACTTGTAAGCCCATCAGCTCCAGTGTTGTTACTCTGAGTAGTGTGGGTGTTTTTTCGTTTGCTATGGCGACTAGAGATGTTACGCCTTTGCCTTCGATTTTGATGTAGGCCTCAGAAACGGGGTATTCAACAATTTCGCCGCTGGCGGTTTTGAACCTTCGTCTGCCCACTTCCTTCAACTGCAGCTTTTTTGCCACGCTCTTCGGAATCACACTGTAGATTGCACCTGTGTCAACGATGAACTCTAGGTTCAAGCTTTAAATCCCGATTCAGTGTGGCTAATCACAACGCAGTGGGGGAGTCCTTCAGCAACCGCCTCCGCCATCCTCTCAGTGTTACCAGTCTGACTATCATACAAAATAAGCAACGTAACCATATTCCAATAGTCTCTCATGGTCTGAGCCTAAGGTAGTGTGCAAATAATCCACGAGTTAACTCTTCAGGAAACTTCTGCGATATATTTAAATGCAAGCTTTACCATGTTTTGATTAAATAAGTTTCCATTTGGGAAACAAAATGTCTTTGGAACAGAAAGCCCAGATTCTTGAAGCAGTCGCATCAATGGCATCAACCGCCTACGGCATCAGAGACTTGGCTCGGACACTGAAATGGAAAACATCAACTCTCATATCTTTATCAAAACGGATGAAGGAAGAGAGACTAGTCGAGTTCCGAAGGGACAAAAACAACAAGCGAGGCAGACCCAAGAAAAACATTGTGTGCACACCATTAGGCTTAGATTTCCTCGAAACCTACAAAAAACTAAAGATGAAACCGCTCAGAGCCAGAAAACAAGACCTAGAACACGCAGTAAAAGACGCATTATACACAAATAGACTTGTTGAAAATGGTCATTCCCCACTCAAAATGTTCATGGAGTTGAACACAATTGTCCGCAATCTTAAGGTCTCTTCAGAGACTTCTCAAACTGTTTGAAGACAAAAACATCCCCTACATGATAATAGGCGGCTACGCCCTCCCATTCTACGGAAGAATAAGAACAACACTCGACCTCGACATAGCCGTCGCAATCAAAACAGAAAGAGAACTAAACCAGCTCCGCAAATGGCTACAGTCAATAAACATCGAAGTCACCAACTACTCTCCAAACAACCCCCTAATGATAATTCTGGACCAAAAAGAGAAAGTAGAGACAGAACTATGGCTGAAACCCGACGGAATCGTATTTGACAATGAAACTCTAAAAAGAAGAAGAAAAGCCAAACTAAAAACCAACATCAACGCATGGATAATTGGCCCGGAAGACTTCATAGTAAACAAACTCGCCAGACCCGACAGAGGCGCAATCGACGAACAAGACGTAAAAAGCGTACTCGTCAGACAAGCAAGCAAACTGGACAACGAATACCTGACAAAAAGAGCCCAACAAGCCAGCGTACTAACAATTCTACAAACCATACAAGCCAACTAAGACAAAGATGACAAATAGAACGCTTATTTTATCGTCAACACGCACACTGTCTAGTAGAAGAAGGCTAAGGGGTTTGGTCCCTTCTTCTTTTGAATTTTTTCTCTCAGCCTTTGAACGTCACGTTCAGCAACATTAAAAGTGGCTTTTGGCAACATCGAAAGTGCGCCAAACACACGCCAAAACTTTTTTATGCACCCATACTAAGCCTATCTCTACTTCTTTATGGTTAAGAATAAAAGCAACCCATGCAACATCTCTATGGCAAAAAACAACCAACACAGGGAAGCATCAGACCCATGACACCACACAAACTCAGAAAAACCCGAAAACGCCGCGGCTCCCGAACTGTAGGCTGGGGTCAAATAGGGCAGCATAGAAAACACAGTCAAAAAGGCGGTCGCAAAGTTGGCCGACACAAACACTTATGGACCTACGTCCTCAGGTATGAACCAGACTACTTTGGAAAAAAGGGTTTTAAACCTCCAAAAAGCCTAACGGCTAAAGTTAACGCAATCAACATTGGGCAACTCGACGAATTAATCTACAAACTCACCCGAGAAAAACAACTAAAGAAACAAAAAGGTAAAACCACCATTGACCTTGGAGCGTTCGGATACCAGAAACTGCTCGCAAAAGGAAAACTCTCCAAACCCGTTTTAATAAAAGTTGATTCGTACTCTGAAAACGCCGCCAAAAAAATAGAAGAGGCGGGTGGACAAATCATAAGCGAACAACATGAAGAAACTGAAGCTGAGTTAGAGGAAACTGAGAAAGCCGAGGAGGAAACGCCTAAAGCTTAATTACCATCGCAATAAGATTTGCGGTAGAAAAAGAATAATGGGTGAAGGCATCTCTTGCCTGGAAGATTTCTCTCAGTGTTCAAGCCGTTGTCTAGGTTCACTCCGGAAGTGGGGAAACCGCAGCGAAAAGTGGGCTTCAACGAAAAACTCTTCTGGACAGGGCTTGCGCTCGCCCTATACCTCGTCATGACTGAAGTGCCACTTTATGGGATACCTTTCGACCCTCAGCAAGGCGACCCCTTCCTTTATCTCAGAGTTATCTTCGCTTCTCATCGCGGCTCTCTTATGGAGTTGGGTATAGGTCCCATCGTGACTGCTGGGCTCATTCTGCAGTTGCTTGCTGGGTCGGGTATGATAGGCGTGGACATGTCTAACCCGGATGACAGGATGCTCTTCACAACTGCCAGCAAGATATTCTCGCTTGTTCTAATCGGGGTTCAGGCGTCCGCTTACATCATCGGTGGTGTCTATGGAACATTGGACCCACGTGCGTCAGTTCTGGTTTTCATACAATTGATGATTGCTGGCTTAGTGTTGATGTTGTTAGACGAGATGCTTCAGAAAGGCTGGGGTATAGGAAGCGGCATCAGCCTCTTTATCTTAGCAGGCGTAGCCCAGAGCGTAATCTGGGACAGTTTCGCTGTTACCCCAGGCTTCTTTCATGCAGATGGAAAAAGCTACGGCGCGATAGTGGCGTTTTTACAAACCCTAATCAACGGGCAACCCTTGGAATCAGCATTTATCCGACCCTCAAATCTACCAGGGTTGCTGGGTTTCATTACCACAGTTGCGGTTTTCTTGATTGTAATATACGTTGAGGGCGTGCGTGTTGAAATGCCCATTTCATATGCTGGTTACCGTGGTTATCGAGGACGTTATCCAATCAAACTCCTATACGTGTCCAACTTGCCAGTAATCTTCGCGTCAGCTCTTTTCGCCAACATATACTTCATCTCGCAGCTTGTTTGGAGCAACTACAATCGAGGCAACACGAATGTTTGGCTCAACCTTATCGGGCAATATCGAGTCGAAACAAGTGGTAGTAGTAGTCAACCAGTGCCTTTTGGCGGCTTAGTGTACTATGTAATCTCGCCTAGGAGCATCTCCGACGTGCTTGCAGACCCGGGGAGAGCGGTGGCTTACACCGGTATACTCGTGGCTTTCTGTGTTATTTTTTCACTCACATGGTTAGAAGTCGGCGGTCTTGGACCATCCACAGTTGCCAAACAACTTGTTGACGCCGGCATGCAGATTCCAGGTTTCAGGCGCTCGGGAAAACCCATTGAACAGGTTTTGAAGCGTTACATTCCAACTGTGACCGTTCTTGGAGGCATCATTGTAGGACTGGTGGCGTCGGTTGCCGACTTCTTCGGCGTGTTTGGAACAGGCATGGGCGTTCTATTGTCGGTTGGTATATTGTACCAGTATTATCAGTTGCTCGTGCAAGAGCGCGTTTCAGAAATGTATCCAGCGCTTAGGCGGTTCCTCGGAGGATAGTGAAGCATGCTGCCTGAGTGGTTGGCGTTTCCTCCGGCGTCCACAGTGTTCATCATGCTTATCTCTCTGCTTCTTGCCTTTCTCGTGTCAATCATTAACCGCCTCTTTACCCCCAGAGAGCAGTTCAGTCAGATGCAAGCTTGGAGAAAAGAAATCGACGCATGGATGAAAGATTCCATTAAGGCTAAGCGTACAAACGACCAAAAACTTCTGGCAAAGGTTAAAAAACAAGAAAAAAGAGTTAAGCAGCTTCAAATGAAGATGGCTTCGCAATCGTTTCGGCAAATGAAGTTGATGCCGATTAATCTGCTTCTCTTCTTTTTGGTTTGGCTGTTAGTGACTGGGAGGATTCTCTACTGGCAGTTGTTTGAAACACCTTTCAGCGGTCCAATCCAGCCAGTTGCCTACATTCCATGGGGTATTTTTGAGACTCCCATTTATAGTCTGGATTTCTTTGCTTGGTACATCCTTTGCTCCTTCCTGTTTGGAACATTATTCAATCGTTTATTCGGTTTGGTAATGGGAGGCGACTGACTCCATGCCACGACCTTATCAGCGAACCAGAAGCATGAAAAGGCATGTGTTGAAACTGCCCAGCAGCCACGGCTTAACCACTCACTACAAGAAGGCAAGAGTCAAGCCTGTACGCTGTACTCAATGTGGACGAATTCTTTCAGGAGTCACAATTAAAACTTCTTCTGAGCTAAGCCGCTTAGCCACGAGTAAAAAGAGACCGCAACGCATTTTTGGAGGACAACTCTGCTCCATGTGTATCCAAGAGTCTTTAAAGCAGGCTGTTCGGAGCGCCATTACTTCATGACCTTGACGAAGAGAAACATTGTTCTCTGCTTGGCTGGTCTGACTGCGTGTGGAAAAAGCACTGCCGCAAGGCGACTAGCTGAAAAGTACAGGCTGAAGTATGTTTCGGGCGGAGCAGCCCTTAAGGAATTAGCCATAAAGATGGGCTACAAAGCCAAAGAGAAGGGTTGGTGGGAAACTCCTGCTGGCATGCGTTTTCTTGAGCAGCGGCTTGGCGACCCAAAGTTCGACAAGCAAATCGACTCGCAGTTGCTTGAATGGGCTAAACAAGGAAACGTTGTACTAGACAGTTGGACCATGCCGTGGTTATCGGAAAAGGGGTTCAAGATTTGGCTTGAGGTTTCTCCTAAAGAACGAGCCAAGCGTTTGGCGCATCGGGATGGCATAGCCGTGGAAGAAGCCAGCAGTATTATCAGGGAAAAGGATGGAAAGACAAAACGCATTTATGAAAACTTGTATGGTTTCAAGCTGGGCGAAGACTACTCACCGTTCGACCTTATTCTTGACAGCGAATCGTTAACGTCCGACGAGGTCTTCGACACTCTCAGTTTGGTGATTGACCGTTTGGTTTTGAAGCGGAGTCGATGAGGTTATAAAGGCGTTCGATGAATGAGATAAACCACAAAATTCAAGGAGACTAAACCACATGCCTGCAATCGACACTGGTCGAATCTGCGTCAAACTCACTGGGCGAGAGGCTGGAAAAAAATGTGTTGTCGTAGATGTTGTCGACAAAAATTTTGTTTTGGTAACTGGTCCTAAGGAGCTGAACGGTGTAAAACGCAGACGAGTTAACATCAATCACATTGAACCCACTGAACGCAAAGTCAACGTTCGGCGTGGCGAAACTGATGAAGAACTGATGAAGGTCTTAGATGAAGAGACACAGAATTATCTGCGTGAAGTTGTGAAGCCCAGACTCTAAAGACAGCACAAGATTCCTCTATACGACATTCGTGAATACGTTAAGAGAAAATTTTAGAATGACATATATCTGTTTAGGGCTACAAATTGAAAAGGGTGAGTTTTCTTCATGACTGAGAAAATCCGACTGAAGATTGGGAGAGCAAGTTACATTCAACGCGTGGGAGAAAAAGACTATCTTAAAACGCGAAGCCGAATCGAAAGCGTGCCGATACGCAGATTGGTGAAGTTATCGCACATGAGCGAACGCACTTGGCGATTGTTGCAAGAAGGAAATGACCTTTTCTTAGTGTTAGAAGCAGTGCCTTGGGGCGCAGAAGCGAAAGCGATAAAGAAAGAAAAACCTTAGTGCATCATCGAGCCTTTCTGCTGGAAAGGCGCCTCCCATAGGTATAAAAAATGTCTTTGCGACCCCATCCCGGGAAACGAGTTATTATGCTCTTGTGACGAATGAAAAAAGGGAAAAGTTTGAATACGTAGTCGTTATTTGTTTAAGGTTTACCATGGAGGAAACGCCTTGAGGCTGGCTCAAAGGGTCGGTGGGATTTCGAAGCTTGTATGGATAATTCTGGTGCTTATTTTCTTCGTCTTAGGAGCCACGTTCTCGTACATATTTACCATGGGTTTTTACGCGCCAAGCGAATTCAACAATCCAAGACAACCGAGCGTTGCTGTTGAAGACGTGAGTTTCTTCGCACAGAATGCCACTTTCTTCAACGTCACGCTGCTTAACCCATCATATTCTCCATCTAACGTAACAATTGATAAAATTAAGGTTGAGACGCCAGACGGCAAGCTTCATGATACGATAACTCCTCTCCTCCCAGTTACACTTGAAAGAGGCAACTCAGAGACCTTGCAAAGTTTTTGGAACTGGGGTAACTACACAGGACAAACAGTAACCGTTCACGCAGCAGTCAAAACGGGTCTCGGCTCCAACTTGCAGGCGATCACGCCGAGCATGAATCTGCAGGTTGTCAGCGTCGACCTTGACCTTTCTGAAAGTATTAAACGCTTCAACATAACGGTTCAAAACGCTGGGTCATCAACCCCGGTGGATATCACTCAAATACTGGTGAATGGCATAAAAGTTAACGAGACAGACGTTGCTTTGCCATATGCACTGTCAAACGCATCCGATAGTCTCCCCAAAACGTTCCAACTTGGTTTTAACTGGATTGACTTGCAGAGCGAAAGCGTTGCAGTTACTGTTCAAACATATCAAGGATATGCGGTTTACAAGACCGTTACAGCACCAGGCAAGGTGTTACTCCAAATCCTTGATGTAAACTTTGATGAAACCGTAGGATTTGACCGCTTCAATCTTACTGTTCTAAACGCTCCCACTTCGTCTGCTACCCTCAACATCAGCGAAGTAGAATTGTTTGCGGAAGGCGATGTTATCAGAATTCAAAACTGGACCACAAGTACGGGCACGCCAAGACTTGTGCCCAATTTCCCTGTTGTAATCGTTTGTCCTGTGAACTGGTTTAGCTACCGAGGTAAAGCTGTAACTATCACTGTAGTCACAGTTCAGGGCTTTCAAATATCTTCTGAACTAATCAATATCCCTTGAAAACTTAACATAATCTAAGGAAGCCCAAACGTGCTAACTTCATGCTAAGATTTTTAAGAGCCTCGCCTACATTCAACATCGGGTTATGAAAAAATGTTCAAGGTAACAGAACGGGTTCGCACAATCGAGTACGCCATCCGAGACGTCATAGTCTTTGCAAAAAAATTGGAGAAACAGGGCAAGAAGATAGTTTACCTCAACATAGGCGACCCAGTTAGGTTTGACTTGAACACGCCAGCATACATCAAAGAGGCGCTGATGAAAGCGGTGGCAGAAGGCGACAACTGGTATGCACCCTCTGAAGGTTTACCCGAACTCAGAGAAGCGATTTGCGAGAAAGAAAAGAAAGTCAACGGCGTCAAAATTCAACCAGACAACGTCATCGTTACGCAGGGCATTTCTGAGGGTATCCAGATGCTTATGGCGGCAGTTGTCGAAGCAGGCGACGAAGTTTTGGTTCCTGGACCAACCTATCCACCGTACATGTCGTATGTCAAGTTTTTCGGAGGCAAAGCGGTAACTTACGAAACTGTTGAAGAAGACAATTGGCAACCCAACATGGACGATTTGAGGAAGAAGGTGACGGCTAAAACTCGAGCTGTGGTGATTATTAACCCAAACAACCCATGCGGCGCCCTATACGATAAAAAAGTTGTGAAAGAAATCATCGATTTAGCTGGTGAACACAATCTGCTACTTGTTTCAGATGAGATTTACGACAGAATAGTGTACAAGGAAGGGTTTGTTAGCACAGCGCACATAGCTAAAGACGTGCCTGTCGTTGGGATGAACGGGTTCTCAAAGACCTATCTGATGACGGGTTGGCGGCTTGGCTACATCTACTTCTACGACCCAGAAAGCAAACTCACACGACTAAGAGAATGCGTGGAGAAAGAAACCCGAGTGCGTCTAAGCGCTAACACGCCAGTGCAGAAGGCTGGAGTTGCCGCTCTTAGAGGTCCACAGCGTCACATTGTTGAAATGGTGAAAAAACTGAAGGAAAGACGCGACTACGCTTGGAAACGGCTCAACGAGATAGACGGCATGAGCTGCGCTAAACCAGAGGGTGCCTTCTATGTTTTTCCTAGGGTTGACGGTGTTGGCTCAAGGTGGAAGACTGATGGAGAGTTTGCGCGCAGGCTTCTCGAGAAAACTGGCGTCCTCGTTGTGCATGGCTCTGGGTTTGACCCTATTTACGGGTCGGGACATTTTAGAGCGGTAATACTTCCACCAATCGAGACGTTAGAGGTCGCTCTGAATGAGATAGAAGGTTTCATGGCGGAAAAGAAATAGGGCGAGGAGAGAAATTTAGCGAATCACTACTCCATGCTTCGGGTCTCTTACCATTTTATTGAATTCTTGGAGCAGTTTTTTGGTTACGGGTCCAATTTTGCCGTCGCCGATTGTTCTCTTGTTAATCTCTCTCACGGGTGTAATTTCCGCGGCGGTGCCAGTTAAGAAGACTTCGTCGGCTGTGAACAGGTCGTTTGCTGTGATGTTTCTTTCCACGATTGGGTATCCCAGTTTCTCTGTGAGTTGCATAACGGTGGCTCGTGTTATTCCGCGTAGAGCGCCTGTTGCAGTGGGCGGTGTGACGACTTTACCACTGGTCACTATGAAGATGTTTTCTGCGACGCCTTCGCACACGAACCCTGTCTTGTCGAGGCATATTGCTTCGTCAACCCCTGCAATGTTTGATTCGATTTTGGCAAGGATGCTGTTGAGGTAGTTGAGTGACTTCACTTCGTGTGATGTGGCGTCGACTGGGTCTCGTTTAACCCATGCTATCATGGCGGTTATGCCTTTTTCTTTCTTGTCTTGGGAGTGAAGTGCAATCATTGGTTCGGTGATAATGATAACTGTGGCTTTGGGACATTTTCTTGGGTCTAATCCCAGGTCTCCCTTGCCTCTGGTAACTACGAGACGGATGTAGCTGTTTTTGAGTTTGTTCTTTTTGAGGGTGTCTATGACCGCCTTGATCATTTGTACTTGGGTTATTGGTATCTGCAGCATTATGGTGTGGGCTGACTTGTAGAGTCGTTCTATGTGTTCTTTGAGTTTGAACACGACGCCGTCGTAGGCTCGTATGCCCTCGAAAACGCCGTCACCATACAGCAGACCGTGATCGTAAACGGAAATCTTAGCGTCTGATTTGGGATAAAACTTGCCATCGATGTAGACTGCGAGTTCTTTTTCCACGCTTTTTCTCCTCTCTCAGGCTAGAATACCTATGCAGCTTTTGGCACACATTTATGCTTTTTGTAAGGCTGTGTTGGAGCGGAAATTGATAGTAACCTGCATCCTTTAGTTGTCTAGTGTTGTTTTGTAGTTGGATGTGGCGGTTGCTACAGATATGTGCAGGAGTCTATTATCTCATTTCTGTTTTTTGCGAAGTATTTTCGAAAGTCTGTCCATAGCCTCGTGGTCTTCACTGGTGAGAACTACATAATCTTCAAGTTCGCAGTTTTCTGTAGGTTGCAGTTGAACTCTTGAAACGACGAGCAGTTCCAGAATAACCTTTCCCACATCTAACGAGATTATCGTTGATTTATCATTGTTCCCAGCGATTATGCCAAGCCCCTTCTTCTGCTGTGTATTGGCTACTAAAATCCATCCTCTTTCTGGTTGTACTCCAGATATTGCAATGCCCTCAGCTCTCTTAAACCTGAAGATTTTTTCATCTCTTGGGAATATCGCCTCGTTTTTCTCGAAGTCTCCTCCAACGTTTGGAGAAATCCATAAGCAACTGTTGAACCTGAAGCTGGCTTCGGTAGGATTCTCAAACGTGCGTTTAATCTTGACGATGTTGCTGTACGGCAAGGTCAGATATGAGACCGACCCTAGTACGCCCTTGATTTCTTCCTGTTGTTTCGATTCAAAATAGAATTTAATGCCCTTCCAATGCCCTTCCTCAACTGACTCGGCTTTATACTGCTCCTCATGACTTTTCGACTTTTGGAAGTCGAATCTATCGCCCAGATAAAACGCCCTTATTCCACCTGTGTAGTTTTCTAGGAACACCTTTGTTTCAACACGGGGGAAGCTCGAACCTAATTGATTCTCTTCTTTGTTTCTCGAAAGGGAGAAGAGGCATCCTGCAAATTCTGCACTGGCCTTGAACTCAAGCAGGCCATTGGAGACCTTGTGCACAACCTTGTTCTCATCCTTGTTCGGGACAACGGTTACAGAGTGATTTGCAATTTGGGAAAGAATGCAGAGATCCAGAGGAAACTGAATCACTTGTCTGTCAGTATGTAAATTGATGGTTCCACTGTATACGCCCAGATTGGCTTTGGAGGGAGGAAAGAGAGATACATTGGCAGTGAAGGGATTACTAGCTGCTACTTTTTTGAACTCAATCTTCGGCGGATTAATCTGCCAGCCTCTCGGCGGGACCAAAATCATTTCTCCAGTAGCTTCCTTGCTTCTGACGTTTGCAACCTTGAACTGAGTTTTCAGTTCTGTTTTGTCATACAGTGTGCTTTCTGCAAGCTCTACGTTGAATAGAGGCTTCGGCTCGAAGTGTTTTTCCTCGAGGCGAATCTTTTTTTCGATCAGAAATTGCCATTTCCTGCGGATGCTCTGCCAGTTCCCTCTCTCTATAACATAGTAAAATTCTGATGTACAGGCTGACTGTCCTGGCGTTATCTGACCCAGTGAATATTCCGGAGTGAAAAGCGATTGCTCACCGACTCTTACTTTGGACAGTTTTTCCTTTGACCATATTTGCCCGAAACAGAAATTCTGTGTTTGGTTCTGATAGCATATCCACGATTCTTTGTAGTCCTTGGGGTCGGTGGGGAGGTCTGATTCTGAGACTGGAAAATTAATCATTTCGTGTTCCATAATCTCGTTCAATGGTACAATCATCGTGTACATGCTCGTTCTGGGGTTCATTCCACCGATTCGCACATCAAGCTTATACGTTACCTCTGGGTTCATGTTGACGATTTTGATTTGTTCCTTGATAAGAGAAGTCCCAGCGTAGAAAGTCAGAACCCTCATCATCTTAATACCGGGCTTATCTGGATGCATACCTGAAAGAACCAACTCTAGGCTCTCTGGCTTTCTGACGACGCTGTAGTCGTAGTCAATGGGTTTTACGAAGCCGAAGGGTGGTCCAACTCCAAATCCGCCACGGAGCCAAACCTCTTGTCGCCCGTATAGGGCGTTCTTATAGGCGACCTCAAGCACTGCCCCTCTGAGCTGTACTCGTGCGACCAGATCTTCGTTTTCAACAATCACCAGCCTTCCCAGTTCCTTTTTCTCCTCCGAGGCCACTATGCCTCCGGGCGTTAGGCATTTGACGTAGATTAGCTCGGTTTTGGTTTCAACATGAGCTCCCTTGACTTTTCCTCTTGCAAAAACTTCAAGGGGGATCAGGGAAGTCGGCTGGTCATCATCAACTTTTATGTTGACATTGAATCCTGAGTAGCTTTTTGGCGGCGTTTCTATTGGAACGGCGATTTTGCTGAGCGAGAGTTTGTTGTCTTCGTCGATAACAAAGATGCTTCCTTTGAAATGCTCTTTGGAGTTGTTGAATACGTTTAGTTGGATTTTTCCCGTTGTTCCTGGCATGACGGTTATGCTATCTGGATAAGCTTTGAACTCAAGCAGCGGCAATATGCGCATTCCGATTTCAAACGGGATCAACTCGCCGTTGATTATTAGATTTGCTTTGATTGCTTTCTGTTTTCGGGAAATATCCGGAACCTCGGTCTCCGGGTTTACTGTGAATTTAGCACTAAGGTTGATTGAACTTCCGTTCTCTATCTTGAAGGGTTCACTTGGGTGAGCCGTAAAGTCTAGGCCCTCGAACCCAGACAAGAACGCTGAACCGTGTATGCTGCTCTTTGTGTCGTTTGTGATCTCAATAATGAGCTCATGTTCCACTCCTGCGATTACTTTGTGATCTTTGAGTCTGCACATGATCCTCAAGTGTTTACCATTAAGGGTCTGTTCTATTCCGATTATGCCTCGACCGTATCGGTCCACCCATACTCTGAGGTGGTCTTGATCTTCAGAGAATTCGTATGGGAATACCTCCATTTCTTGAAGCTTGATCTCGTCGGGAATGAGCTCAAGCTTTCGTATTTGCGAGGAGTACCAATGATGCTTTTTGAAGAACTCTCGTGCCAAAGGGAAATTCAGGATTCCAGGGATAAAGTCTTGCATATGGACGCTTGTTTCTGGCACCCAAAACATACCGGATTTCTTGTATAAGGGCACTGCTCGCAGGTTGCCTGCCCAAGTGTCCAGATCTACACGTCTCAAATTGTTGGAGGCTGCAAGCTGAAGCGCCTTAAGGATTAGGGTTTTTCCATGTCCTTTGCCAAGGTAATCTGGATGAACCCCGAACACTCCTATGTAAGCAGCTTCTGCATCTTCAGAATGAGGATGAAGACTACAAATCCCCGTGAACTTGCCTCTGAAAGTTGAAATCAAGATGCAAATGTTCTTGACTCCAGCAGGAAAAGAGCTGAGCACTCTTTCTGCAGTGAAGGGTACGCCTCCAGTGAAGCCTCCAGGCCAAAGACCCTCTCTGTCAAATGAGTTGAACAGCTCCGCTAGCTTTGGAGCATCTTCTTTCCCAAACTCAACGATTCTCGGAGCAGATCCACCTTTTTCGCCCATTGCAGGAATCTCCAAATCGCTAAATATTGTTCTGCGCTCGCGCATGACCATTTCAATGCACAACCACGGCTTCCCTTAAAGAGTTTTCCAAGACGAAGCGACATAGCGCCATGCAACTGCAGGACCAACAATGCCTAAAAGGCACTTTGCCATGTTGAAAAATGCGTGGGCAGCGGTTTATCAGAGCCTGAAACATCAACCACACCAGAAACACATAGTAAAACACAAACTGACCCTTCTGGTAGAAGAAGGCTAAAGGCACTGTTCCCCTTCTTCTTTTTGAATTTTAGTTCCCAGCAACATTGTAAACGTCACTTTCGACAACATTAAAAGTCACTTTTGCCAACATAGAAAGTGCGCCAAACCAAACTCAATCAGAGCCCGAATCACCCGTCAAAAACAAGAACAGGGCTCAAAACACAACCTGAACAGCCCTCCTCTCACACAAAAAAATTTTTCTCAGCGCACAGACTAGAGCCTAGAGCTGGGCGAATTCCTGCGCCACATAAAAAAACCCTAAACAAGCCGCCACAACCAACAACACACCCCCAACATCAACAAGCACAAGACTCGCACTCCAAAAAACAACCATACTCAAAGCCCACTCAGACAAACCATGCAAAGGACCAACCCAAGGAGACTTCCAGATAAGATTCCAAAAACTCATCGAAAGAACCAAAGAGCCGATAAGAGCGGCTACACCATAAATCAACCCAACCAAAACAACGAACACATGCGCTAAAGGACGCTCCTCAATTCCATGACCAAAAAGCGAATACGCAAAAGCTGCCCCCGGCGCAAGAACCACCACGACGCTCTCCAACACCGTCAAGGACATGAACGGTCCAGTGAACGGAATACCCCAAGCAAAGACCAAGCTTAAAGTTGACAAGTTAAAGATTGCATAAGCCAAAAGAACGCCTCCCACAACCCCAAAAACAAAGCCCGCTAATCTAACACGTGTGTAAAGCGATGTACACGTAGCTGCGCTAACCGCGACAAGAATAGGCGCAACAGTCAACAACAACGAAGTCAAGCTTGTTTCAGAAAGCAACAGCGAGGCACCAACGCCCAAACAAATAAGATAAAACGAACCCATCAGAACGCCCAAAAAAACGATGCCCTTAGTTTGTCTCCGCTCATAAAAACTCACGGCGCCAAAAATGAAAAGCCCCCCTAAAAGCGCAGAGATAATCGAGGCTATGAGAAAGAGAATTCTACCCGAAATGGCGCTGATGCTCGCTTGTGAATTAATAGGAATCGACAAAACTGAGTTACCTATCAAGAATGCAATGGGCACATTGACTAGAATGTATCCGATGCCCAGCATCGTGAGAGCCGCAAGCACAATCTTCCGTAGAAACAACTCGACTCTGTCCGCTTGAGTTTTCTCAGTTTGAGCGGGTGAAGTTGCTTGCTCTTTTTCTTGGAGAACTACCTGCTTGACATTGTCCATGGTTCCTTGTCTTCAAGAAAATTGTATTTAACACATATGAATTTGAAGTATTTATCATTGCTAATTTTCAATTCAGAATCGAACCAACAACCAGGTTAACAGTCTTTCTTGGATGCAATGTTAAAACTGTGGGCGCTTCGACAACTCTTGAGGCAGCGTCGTTGGTCTGAACGGTTTACCCGTTGTTTTCTTTCTTATCTCATTTATTAACTGTTGAAGCCGCATCTGTCTGATTTTTCGTAGCTGTCTGTCACGCACTGGAAGAATGCCCGAGTCTATTTCTCTTTGTCCGATTACTATTACATAGTTTATCCATTCCATCTCCGCCTCTCTCACTTTCTTCTGCATTGTGAAAGGTCGATTGTCGATATCCACTCTTAAACACTTCTTCTCCATCGCGTCTGCAATCTTTTTGGCGTCTTGAACGAACTTGTCTGATAATGGTATGATCCTTACTTGAGTTGGTGAGAGCCAAAGCGGCAAACTGGGAACCTCCTGTTTAAGTGCAGCGTCGAAAACAGTATAGAGATAGCGTTCTATTCCACCAAGTACTGCCGTGTGAAGGATAGGCGGATAAGATTCTTCTTGGTTTTCGTTTATGTATTTTATTCCGAATCGTTTGGCATTTCCAATATCAATCTGAACGGTGGCTATCTCTCTTGATCTTTTCAACTCATCTGTAATGTGGTATTCTACGTTTATGACCCAGTAATATTTTCCTTCGGGAACGAAATGCAAAAGGGCAGTTTTCTTATCTGCCTTAACCAGTGTCTTCATGAAATTTCTGTTTTTTTCAAAGAAACTCTTGGTTAAATTGTATAGAGAGACGTATTCGTTGCCTAGTTCTCGGGTTTTTTCATGAATTTTTTTGTGAACTCTGAGCGTCATCTCTTTGGCTTGTTCAAGGTCTCTGCATAGGATGTGGTAGTCTGGCATGTAGAATCTTCGCAGTCTAAATCCTAGTAGGGTTTCACCCGACTGTTCAAGGCGGTAGCTGTCGGCGATTTCGAACATTCCTAGGGGTATTTGCTTGTAGCTTATCATCCAGTCTTTGAGCATGGAGAACTGTTGGAAGCAGGCTGCGTATTTTAGTATGAATTCTTCGTTGTCGACTGGTATTGTGTAGAGTCTTTCGCCGAATAGGTTGGCGTGTTCTTTGATGGCGGGGACGTTGAGGTTGAACAGGTTTGTGCCCTTGATGGAGAAGCTCGGTATAGTCAGCTCGTTTACGCTTTGCCAGGCGTAGTCTGCGACTAAGTCGATCATTAAAGCGGCTTTGGGACCGTACCGCATGTGTCCAGAGTCGGAGCTTGGTTCCCATTCGAATCCAAACTTTTTCAATATCCCAATGATGCGAGGTTCTCCGCCTGGGGCTTCTTTTTTGAAGACTTCCTTTTCAACCAGTGTTTTTATGTCTGCTTCGTTTTTCTTGAAGGGGTATTGTTTGGGGTCAGCGGTTTCTCCGTTGGGTTTCAATATTAGGTATTCTGGTTTCGGGGTTTTCCATTTTTGTGGTTTTTTCTCAGCTTTTTCCTTTTCCGTTGGTAGAATGAACTTTGCTTGCTCAGCTAATGGATGCCCTTTAATGGATATCGTGAACTGCTTGTTCCATCCGAACGGGCTTCGGTAGGTTTCGATGCCTATTGCTTTCGCGTACTTTTCCATGGCTTTTAGAATGTTCAAGGCGACTGGAGGTTTTGCCAGATTGTTGCTGAGGTGGGCGTAGGGGTAGATGAGGATTTTTTTGGCTTTTAGTTGTTGTAGTGAGTTTTTGATTTCGTTTATGGTTTGTTTGGCGACTTTTTCGTTGTCGCCGTTTTCGATGCATGTGAATAGGACGACGATTTCGTTTAGTCTTTTGGGTTTTTTTTCTGTTTCTTCGGCTATTGCTATTTCTTTTTTTATTGGGGTGTATTCGATGAAGTTTGAGTGGAGCTGTAGGATTCTCAAGGTGGGTGTCACCTTAGACTGTGACTGTGCTAATTCTTATGAGAAGGTAGCCTTGCTTAGATTAGTTTTGTGTTTCTGTTAGGTTACTGTTAGTGCGTGGGTTTGGTTTGTGGTGGCGGTGTGTGAATAGAAGTAGTTGAACACGGAATCGCAGACTGTTTGAGTGAAAAGTTTCTGCGCTTGTTAGAGATGACCCCGCCTTAGTAACACTAACACGTCCATTGCAGTAGCTATTGCTGTGTGTGGTGGTAGTGGCAAACTGTTCCCTAGTGCCATCACCATCCTGTATCGTAGGTTTGCGAAGTAAATTTCAAAAGAAGAAGGAAACAAAGCCCTTTAGCCTTCTTCTACCAGACATTCTGTTAAGATGGAGAGTTGCACTTGTACTGTTTGTGTTTTGACTGTCAGGCTTCTGGTTCTGGTTGGTGTTTCAGGCTCTGACCGATTTTTGACCACCGCCTTTTGTATCTTTATGGGTCCAAAACGTATTGTTCCGCCAAACAATATTACCAGAACTCCCAGAACCAGCAGTATCGCAAGAAATGAATTCGCCAGAAGTTTGTCGTACATAAGGGCAATCCAAACTAGCACAATTACTAACGAAATCAACATTAACAAAACAATTAGAACAACACGATTGTCAGGTTCCTTTTTTGAGTGCTTGCGAACTGATTTAGACTGCATCATGGGGGTTCATCGAATCTGATGTCGCTTCTTTTCTTCCATCGAAAGTATTATTTGATCCATGATAAAATGATTCACTAGTGAACTACTTTGGATCCTTCCACAACACGGAGAATCTTGTTAAGCATACTTGGTGGGAGTCAGAATGTAAGTGCTATTCGAGATGACACAGGAATCCACCCAGAAACACTATCAACCTACCTGAAACGCCTGGCTAAAGAAGGTTTTATCAGAATAGAAACAAAAGGTTGGAAAAAAGGAAAATCTAAACCTTGTTCCATAACGGAAGCTGGGACTAACTGGCTTATCAATACTTCAATGCTTGATGTCTTGGGAGTCCTTTCACGTATATTTAGTCAGCTAATAAAACCTGAGAATCGCAAGGTTTTCCAGAAGGTGCGAGAGGAAAAATATCTCCGAAGCGAGCAACTTATTAAGAATCACTTTTTCGAATGCCATAAAAAAGGAGTTGACCCGTTTAAGACGCTGGAGTCACTTGACGAATGGGAGTATAAACACAGGTTCAAACTGACTGATGTCGATAAGCCCATTAAAGAAGCACTTAAGAAACTATATGCACTGATGCTTTATTTTTGGTCCGTTGAACCGCTTAAGAGGACCCTGAAGATATTGAAGATATAATCAACACGCACATTGCTATCTTCACTCCCGGCTTGGAGCCTTTCTACATGTATCGTCCTGGCACTCGCCCAGAGCTTGACTATCAACTTCAACAAATTCAAAATGAAATTCTATATAAAGTGGAATTTAAGAAAGATAAATTCTCAGACAACCAAGACAGTTGCGGGTGCTGACTCGAGATCAAACCAGCTAACAAAGTAGTCGAGGTCAGTAAGAAGTGGTTTTCTCTCCACAGGCATCGGATTGATGCTCCAGCACGCAATCGGCGCATCAGACTGCGCAGTCTTAGCGTTTGAACCGCTTCTTAGTCTCTGGCGCCGTGTCTCCATTTCTCCAGCATCCGTTCCTGCCGTGTCTGCCGCTTAAACTCCTTATAATGCTCCCTGCACAGGTAAGCTCGCCTAACCTCGCCCACCTTCAACCCCGCAGCCGTAACCTTATCCGTGGCGATTGAACGAACAGCATCGTTGCCGCAGCCAGTGACACTGCATTTCACGCCCTTCGCAACACGACCCATAAAAGAATTTCACCACACCCACACTCTACTTCTTTCCTACAACCTTCCCATATATCTTATTGGCTCTCTCATAAACCTCATGCCTCCCCCCAAACCGCTCTGGACCAACAGCCTCAACCACGAACGACGCAGCCCCCGAACCAACACACGCACACCACAAGACATCCTTACCCCGCGCATACTCTGCTAAGAAGGCACCGACAAAAGCGTCTCCCGCCCCAGTCGGGTCCACCAAAATTCTCGGCTTGCAAAGTGGAATACTATAAAAACTGTCTTCAAAAAGCAGCCCAGAACCCCTAACACCCCTCGTAATCAACACGAGTCTTGGTCCATAATCCGCAACCTGTCTCATGGCCAACTTCAAGCTTCGAGTTCCAGCCACGGCTTGCACCTCCTCAGCTGAAGACTTGAAAACGTCAATTTGAGCCAGAACCTCGAGCTCTCGCCACCCCTTCAACACAACGTTTCCCCTATCATCAAAGCTTCTCACAAAACCCTGCGGGTCAAGCGACAAAACCTTCGCCGACTTGCGCAGTTTAGAAACAACCGCAGATGAGAGTTCGTTTGCAATGGGTGCCACATGAACAGCTTTGGCTCGCAGAGAATCAGACACGTCCCTTGGGAGAATAGACGGGGCACGAGCCTCAAGCCGCATCTTCCGCCTCAAGCCTTCGTATTCTAAGACAAAGCGAGTGGTCGAAGTGTTTGAAACCCTCTTTAAACCTGACAGGTCTACGTGGTTGTTTTGCAGCCATCTTAAGAATTCTTCCGGGAAGTCGTCGCCAACCTTTGAAACGACAGAAACCTTGGCTCCGAGCTTCGCTGCGGCAACCGAGACGTATGTGGGCGGTCCACCCAATGTAGATTTAGGCTGTGTTATCTTGCGTGCGAGGATAGTGTCTATGGCAAAGTGCCCAACGGTCACGAGATCAAACACGCCTGCAGAGGTCAATTTGGAAACATCTATAAGCATGCTCACTCATCCGATTAATAATTAATCACCTTTGGAAGGAAACGAACAGTGCCAGTTAAAAGGAAGAGTCGAGGAAGAGCAAAAGGCGGCAAGGGAAGAAGCGACTTGGTTCAGTGCACAGCCTGCGGCGCTCAGGTCCCAGCCGACAAAGCCAAAAAGATTTCCCGCGCAGTCACATTGGTTGAACCAACTTTGGCGAGGGAACTCCGGCAGAGAGGTGCTTACTTACCCACTCATGTTGAAACCAAATACTACTGCGTCTCCTGTGCCGTGCACAGAGGCGTCGTCAAGGTACGCGCAAGAGACGAACGACGAACAGCGTGGAGACGACCACGATACTAGTCGACTCTTCAAGAAGCTAAACTATAGGCGTTAGTGTCTCCTTCTTTTTGAGCGCTCTTCTAAAATAGATTGAGCGTTGAAGCACGGTTAGGTTTGTGAGAACAGCCAGCAACACAATGCTCCACCCTAAAGCATCGCTCCAAATCAACGTGAGAAAACTTGCAGCTGCGAGTATGATGATGCGTTCTGCGCGTTCCGCTAAACCTATGGTTTCCATCTTTACACCAGCCGCTTCAGCTCGGGCTCGAGTGTAGCTGACAAGCAACGAACCTATCAACGCAAGAAAACCCCAGAAGACGTCGCCGAAACCGCCCAGAATTATCCCAGTCAAGACAAAAGCGTCTGCGTAGCGGTCAAGCATGGACTCTAGGAAGCCACCGAAAACCGAGACTCTACCATAAAGTCTGGCTATTACGCCGTCCAAGGCGTCGAAAAAACCCGAAATCAAAAGAAAAACAGCCGCCAAAATCAAGTTACCCGGATAGAGTTGAGGTGTTCCATACAAAAATGCAGAGATAACCGCCATCAAAATCCCTAAGGCACTAGCCAGATTCGGAGTTAACCCGATTTGGTAAGCTAACTGGGCTTCATAAACTAACAACGCTTGAACCTGTTGCTTTAGTTTGGTGAGCAACCTTTGAATTCGCCTTAATTATTGTATTGTTGACGATGTTTATTTAAAAACAACAGATGAAACGACAGAAAGAAAGCAAAACAGCATTTTGAAGCTTATTTTTCTGATACGCCTTTGCGCACGCGCACAGCCACGCCGCGTTTGAACGCTTTCATCTCTTTCCCAGTCAAGACTGCTTTGCCAACCGCTAACACTTTGTTGCGTTTGTTTATGACTATGACTTCTTCTTGAGGACGAATCTCAGGGTCAGAGGCAACTACGTGTTTGGCGAAGACGCTCCTTCCCCCTGCAACGAACTGCGCCGCCTCCTCGGACACTTTTACCCAAAGCCTCGGTGGACTCACGCCTTGCAGCAAGCGTTTTGCGCCTTCCACAGTTAGTGAAAACATTCCATCCGTAGGGCGCAAAGTAGCCAACAGTTTATGCTTAAAATAGATATGGCGTATTCTTCCCGTTCGCTTGGAAAAAACAACATCAACATGGTCTGGAAACAGCGCTTCGCCTGCGCCTTTGCCCAACTGATAATCAGCTATCTTTCGTATTTTTTCTAGGATTTCGCTTTTGTGCCGCATGGAGTTTTTTCACCGCAGAGGTTGACAAAGTATAAAGATAAGAGATGGTGTAAAACAATTTTGGAGAGTAAGCTGAACAATGCGCTGTGAGGTTTGCGGTCGCAGAATCATCGGTCCACCATATCGAGCTGTGATTGAAGGCGCCAAGATGCTGGTTTGCAGCAACTGTTCCAAACTAGGCTCTATAGTTTGGGAAGCCCGAACCGAACCACGCCTTAAAAAGGTGGCTAAAAGGTTGCCTGCGCCTATCCTTCCGCCCCGAAAACAGCCTTCTCTATCCGTTGAGGAAAGCCTTGAACTGATAGATGATTTTGGGTCCAAAGTTAGGCAAGCGCGGGAGAAAGTGGGCTTAAGCCACGGAGACTTGGGCAAGAAAATAAGCGAGAAGGTTTCGGTTTTGCGCAAAATCGAGAGTGGAAAAATGGCTCCCGACAATTTACTCGTCGAAAAACTGCAACACGCTCTACATATTAAGCTGATGGTGCCTGTTTCTGAACCCAAGGTGCCTGTAAAGGCTTTGGCTTCTAAGCCAGCTTCACCTACACTGGGTGACCTCCTCCAAGCGAAAAAGGATAAAGAAAAGGCAAAAAGCGGAGGTAGCTGAGCCAAACGAGAGCAATAATAGTACAGCGACGCCTAAATAACGAACGCTCCACCTTGGACGAGCTTCAAAGCCTAGCTCAATCCACCGCATACAATGTTTCTGACAAAATGGAGCAGATTAGAAAGCGCGACCCAAGATTTGAGATTGGCAGCGGCAAAGTGAAAGAACTCGCAGAATTGGTCAAGACGAAAGAAGCTGAAAGAGTAATATTTGACAACGAGCTCAAACCCCTCCAAGCCTACAATTTAGCCAAAGAAACAGGAGTCGAAGCCATTGACCGATTTCAACTCATCCTTGAGATATTTGCACGCAGAGCCGCAACCACAGAAGCCAAGCTGCAGATTGAACTCGCCAAACTACGTTACGAGCTGCCTCGCGCCAAAGAGAAAGTAAAGTTGGCAAAGAAGGGTGAGCAGCCTGGGTTCATGGGGTTGGGCGCTTATCAAGTGGACGTGTACTATGAGACCATTAAGCAGCAAATCCATAGAATTCAGAACAAGTTGAAAGGCATACGCAGAAAGCGCAGTCTCCATCGAACTCGTAGGCTAGAGCTTGGCTACTCCACTGTTTCTTTGGCGGGATACACAAACGCAGGCAAAAGTTCCCTGTTTAACGCTTTGGCTGAAGAAAAGGCGCGAGTGGGTGAAGGCTTGTTCACAACGTTATCAACCACTACGAGGGCTGTAAGCCTCTCAAACAGGAAGGTTTTGTTAACAGATACAGTTGGCTTCATCGACCGCTTGCCGTTGACGTTAATCGAAGCGTTTCACTCTACACTCGAAGAAACCATTTTTTCCGACCTAATCCTGCTTGTGGTCGATTTCAGTGAGGCTCTGGAAGACATAGAACGCAAACTAACCGTCTGTCTTGACACGATTCACACTATAGGCGCCTCGGGCATACCTATCGTAACAGCATTAAACAAGATAGATCTTCTTCAAGAGCAGGAGCTACAACAAAAACTATCAAGCCTGAAAGGTTTGGCGCCTAGTCCCACGCCGGTTTCAGCCCTCGATAAAACAAACATTTCACTGCTACAACAGGAAATGATGCGTTACTTGAAGGATTACGTTAAAGCCTCGATTTTGATTCCTTTGCAGAGTCAACATGCTTCGTTTATTTCTTGGCTTTTCAGCCGCGCTGAGGTTCACAGTCTTAAGTATGAAGGAGACGGCGTCCATGTTGTTTTTGAATCGATTCCGTGGTTTGCAGACCTGGTTAGAGAACGTGTGATAGAGCTTGGCGGAACATTCGAAAAAGCCTAAGATAGCCGTCTTGCGTTGGGGACACCGCTTCCGAGACCAGAGAGTGACTACCCATGTTGTTCTGGTAGCACGCGCGTTGGGCGCTTCAAAATTCATTCTGGCAGATGCAAAAGACGAAGATGTGAAGGCTACCGTTGAAAAAGTCTTGCGTCAGTGGGGTGGAGATTTCAGTTTTGAGATGGGGAAGCCATGGAAACAAGTGGTCAAAGAATGGCGAGACAAAGGAGGTATGGTTGTTCACCTCACCGCCTATGGAGAGAACATTCAGACAAGCGATGTTATGGATAGAGTTAAAGCCGCAGGCAGGGACATCCTTATCGTTGTTGGCAGCCAGAAAGTGCCAAAGGGATTCTTTTCTCTAGATGTTTCGGATTTTAACGTTGCTGTGGGCAATCAACCCCACTCAGAGGTTTCCAGTTTAGCAGTTTTTCTCGATCGATTTTATGAGGGAGAAGAGCTTGGCATGGAATTTAAACGGGCAAAATTAAGGATTGTGCCTCAGAAACGTGGCAAAAAAGTGGTTAAACTCTGAATCGGTCAGTTTAAAGAACAACAGATTTAAGGCAACTTTCATACTATTTATAGTAGAGCCTGCTGGGAGACGAGAGGTTTCGATTGAGCTTCGTAGATGACAAAACCTTAACCAAAGTCGCTGAGGTCTTCGGGAACGAGGAAGCAATCAAGATTATCAATGTACTAAAGGGAGGAGGCGAGACGACAGATGATGAAATCGCCAATAAAACGGGCATTCGCCTCAACTTCGTGCGCAAGATTCTCTACAAACTCTACGACCATTCGTTGGTGGGGCTGCGGAGGTCAAGAGACGAGAACACGGGATGGTTCATCTTCCATTGGCGGCTTCAACCTGACCAGTTAGAAGGCTTTATTCTGAACCAGAAGAGGCGAGTTTTAGAAAAACTGCAAACCAGACTTGATTATGAGAAGAATCATGACTTCTATTATTGCGGCTCTCCGAAATGTCTGCGGGTTCCTTTTGAAGACGCCGTTGAATCCGTGTTTCGTTGTCCAAGCTGCGGCAATCCTTTGATGCACTTCGACAACGCTCACATTGTTAAGGCGTTAGAGACAAAGGTTGGGCAGCTTAGGAAGGAGCTGAGTGAGTGAGAGCAAGCTGCCAACCAGAGCTGAGGCACTGAATTTTCTCGCTCAAGCTGGCTGCCCCAAGAACGTTATTGAACACTGCAAGGCTGTTTCCAAGTTCGCAGTGAAGATTGCTAAAGCCTTCCAAGAGAAAGGCTTCAACATTGACATAGAGCTTGTTGAAATAAGCGGGCTGCTTCATGACATTGGGCGCTCAAAAACCCACACGGTTAACCACGGCGTAGTCGGGGGTGAAATCGTTCGCGCTTTGGGGTTGTCTAACTCTGTTGTTCAAGTCGTTGAGCGGCATGTAGGCGGTGGAATCCCAAAAGAGGAAGCGAAACAGTTCGGCTGGTCTCCTAGGGATTATTTGCCACAAACTTATGAAGAGAAGATTGTGTGCTATGCCGACAAAAGAATCGAGAGCTTACGGACTGTTTCTATTAAGCGAGCCTTGAAAACTTATGGGGCACGCTTAGGAGAGAATCATCCAGCCTTAAAAAGAATCAAGAGGCTTCATGAAGAGATTGCCGGGGTAGTTGGAGACCTTCAGTGACAACGACCTATCTGCTTGAGAAAGCCTACGGTTCATTTTCCAACAAAACTTTCGAAGCCATGCTTCGGACTCTGTGCAAAGACCTCAGAGCCGAGATAAGGGTGCAGGGCAAAACTACCCGAGACTGGGTTCAAATTGAGGTAACCGGAGAAGATGAACCTGTTGCATTAAGGCTGCTCGACCGAGAAATGGGGTTGGCGCCGGTTTCACGCGAAAACGTCGGGAAATTTTCTGCATTGCGTGGAAAGATTGTTAATTCCGACATTTCCGCTACTGAGTTGCATGTTGACATTGGCGTCTTTGCGCCCAGAGTCTACGACGCTGTTGTTCCATTGAAGCGTTTACAAGTTCAGCTTGCCGATGGAAAGAGTCTGCCCCTAACACGTTTAATAGAGCTGTTCTCTCTCATCGATTTTGCGCCTCTTCACGTCAAAATTTTAGCTGACTTGAACGTTGACAAAGGCATGTGGCAAGCCGAACTGTCGGAAAAACAGCTTCTCCAGTTTTCTGATTGGCTAAAATCTAATCTAAACCGTTTGATAGTGCTCGGAGCCAGCCGCAAAGAAGTTGAAAACGCGGTTGACAGGGCGAAACATTTCCGTGACATCGTCAAAATTGAGGCTCTTGGACCCTTTGAGCATGCATTAGTTTGTAAGCTGGGAACAGACGCTGTTGGATTAATGCCCAGGTTGGGCTCCCATCTACGCCGCGCTTCTTTTGCGCCCTTCAGTCCAAGAAAGATAAAGGAAATAGTTGGATGGTAAGGCGTGTGGAGCAGAAAGTAAAGTTTTGTCCGAAATGCGGCTCCACTGAGATTTTCTGGGCTAGTGGGCTGCCTCAGCTATGGTCGATTTGGGAGTGCAAAGAATGCGGCTACCGCGGCGCTTTCGCGGTGGAAGACGGCAAACTTGCCATGAAGATAAGAAAAGATTTTCTAAAAAGAGAAAAGGAAAAGTCCACACAGGTTCCACGAAACTGAGCAGATAACGGATCCTCAATCAATTGGGTTTTAATGTTTCTAACTCTTTGTCTTTGGGCGAGTGCCCATGCCAGTGTAGATTAAGACCAAAGCTATTATGATGATGTTTACGACCACGACTATCTGAAGCATAGATGGGACGCTGACTAAGGATTGAAGCGGACTGTTTACCACCATTTTAGAGAGTTCTGTTATTGGTGGAAATATCCAGGGGTCCGTTTTGTGGATGCCAAGGTAATCGAAGATGAATTCTATGACGCTTTCTTTTCCAGCCAACGTGCCGCCAATGCTTCCCCCCACGGTCACGAAAGCGAAACCTATCAGAGCGATTAGTGGATAGAAGAATTGCAGAACACGATTACTCCAGATTTTCTCATCGCCAAACTTTAGGCGGATTGCAAGAAAATCCACCCAGAATGTGAAGGCGAAAATAGCAATCATCACCTTGTTCTGAACTATGGTTGATTGGAGAATCCCACCGGGCGTATAAAGGATGGTTCCACTCACCGCGGAGGCTACTATTCCGATGGTTCCCCCAAGGGCTGCGATAAAGGCTACGTTTTCCGATATCCGAGCGGTTTTCTGGAGGAACTCTTCAGAGAAGAACCATCCGACCACTGGAAGCTTGGGCACGATGTTTACAAGAAACCGAACTATCACAGCGATTACGGCAAGCATGAGCATTCCCTCATGCATTGAGACGGTTATTGAATGAACTCCGCTCCAGTCGACCATCCTATTTGTGCTCCTCTTTTTGGTGTTCCTTCTCTTTTTTAGCAACCTTTCTGGTACCAAACGCGACCACAATGTACGATAGAATAGCTATTAGAATGATTCCGAGGAGTATTTGATTCACCCAAGCCAATAAGACGGGTTCATTGCGCATAGCCATGATAACGTTCACGGAACCCAATACCGCAAACAGCACTATGATTAGACCTAGGAAATTGCTTGACATTACTTCGTCGCTCTCCGAGTTTTCAGCAATGATGCTCCAGTAATTATTGAGATGAGGGAAATAACGTTCCCTGGAATAGAGGAGTAGCCAGCCCTTAGCGGGGTCACCCCGTTCCATGGGAAAGAAGCTACCCCCAAAACAATCAACGAAAACGCTAGGGTTTGGTCTGAGCGTTTTGACAGTAGTCTCCATGTGATGATGTAAGCCACAATTGACATCAGATAAAAACTGACCGAATACCATTCGAGACCAGAGTAACCGAAACCCCAGTAGAAGACATCTCTAATCACAAAATTAATGAGGCCTTCTTTGTAGCCGTCCCAGACTAGGGGTATAAAAAACGCGAGAACAAGCAACAGCAAGGCGAGCACAAGAGCGCGAGGAGAATTTTTCACAGCCGTTGTTTGCCAAACAATAATAAATATAGCGGACATGGCAGCGAGAAACATTAGAATGTGAGAAGCGTAGGTGCCCACAAGGGCTAGTTGGCTTGGAAACACGAGGCCAAGGTAGTTTTGGCTCCAGAAAAACATAGGTTCCAAGAAAGCTGTTATGTACGCTAGACCTGTCAAGACGAAAACGATAGTCAACCATCTCCATCTGTTTCCATTGAGAAGTTCGGAGGCGAACCAGAAACTGGTGCCCGAGAGTGCGACAAGATAGGTTAAGTAGAATGCGAACTGCAAAAAGACGTTTGCGGCGTTCATCCCAGTGAGCGCTGAGAGTTGAAAATCCACGTAAAGCAAAATCACAACGACAGTCAACACCACCTGCGCAGCAAAGAAGCGAGATAATTTGCGGTCAGAAACAACAGGCTGCTGAACGAAGCGGACGCTTCTGATGAACATTATGAGGCTCACCACTTGGACTAAAAAGAAAATAGGCTTCAGATAGACCTCCAGTGGATAGCGCATGCGAACCATGAAAGAGTACATGAGCCTTGCAAAGGTGTCGAGAAAGTTCAGCACTCCGATCGCGAATGAGATGGAAATAAAAAAGATTGGAGAGTGTAGTCCCGTCTTATTGGTCATTAGGTTTTCCTCTGAGGTTGATGGCTGCCTTAGTGTATGTTGTTTTAGGCGCCTATTTGGATTGTGCGTGCTATAGGTGTAGCTGACCTGTGGTTCGTTGTTCCTCCGGAGCTGCCGCCACCGTTGGTGTCCCACGCAATGACAAGACTGTATGTGCTGCCAACCGCCCAGTTTATGTCGCTTCCAGTGGCGTCGCCGCTGTTGAGAGGCTTCTTCAACTCGATGGTTACTAGGTTTCCTGTGCCAACACTGACTGCGCCCTTACCGTTCTGTGTAGCATCAACCAAAATGGGTCCGGTGCCGTCGAATTTAATGTCTTTGTAACCGTTTGCTGCATACGAGTCATGTCCTAGCAGTGCTCCATCGGCACCGGCGTCCATGCATCCTGTTGCGCCAAGTTGGAGCGCCACCCATGGATTGTTTGAGTCAGCCGTGAATTGCAAAGCTATGTATAGGTTGGTTCCATCGTTTTTGACCCAAATGCTGGCGATTCCAGACGGTGAGATGGGTACGTTGGTGTATGACTTGGCGTCGTTCCAGTCTGTTCCTAAGGTGCCGTCAATGCTTGCGTCGGCGATTGCTGCACCCTTTTGTGCAAGTAGGTCTGCTCCTCCGGCGCCAGCGATTATAACGTTGACGTTGACAACTAAGACTCCAGTGAGAGCTAGGTGTGGGTCAACGTCTACGTCGTAGCCCTTTGTTTGGCCGCCGTTTAGGTTAATGTCCACTTTGTATTTTTGAGAGTCTACTATGACTTCGATGTAGCCTGAGTAGGCATTGCTCGGGTCTTTGTTTTTAACGTAAACAGTCAACTCGTGAAGTTTGCCTTCGCTGTCGTATCTGAAGTCACCGACACGGTCCACAACCACTTTTGTATCGTCGTATTGGAATGCGAATCGTCCGGCTGAGAAGAAGAACGATTGTACTAGGATGTTTACGGCTGAGGCTAGGAATATACTGTTTGCGAGTATAAGTCCAATGATAGTCCAGAGCAGAATTCGCTTACCCTTCATTTGTTTTCGTTTCCTCCTCCCTTTTTCCTAATTTAGGCATATATTTTAATCTTATAGGAATCATAATTATTACCAAAATATTAGTCTTTCTAGAACATTCCTCTAGGCTTTTGTTTCACATAATGAAAAACAAATCAAACTTTTCTTCTACCTTCTATGGACAATCCAAGGAGTGATTGAAAGGGCGCCTACATAATTTGAGAGAAGCTAATTAGCTATTGGGAAAAAGACTAGGGTTTATTCGTACTGGACCCTGGCATTTTTTGGTCTAGGTGTAAAATGTCTAGGGCTTGCGTGGTGGGCCGGGCAGGACTTGAACCTGCGACCTTCGCCTATCTTAAAGGCTTCACTTATGTAAGGGCGATGTCCTAACCAAGCTAGACGACCGGCCCCTTTCCTAATTTTATTGCTTCTAAATATGGTGGGTGTGTTGTGATAAAAGAGTAATGCTGAGGCGGGTTACCTTCCATGCCTCTTGTTTCTGCCTTCTCTCTCCTCTCTCCTTCGCCAGTCTCTTTTCCTCTGAGTTTCAATGAATGTTCGTGTGTTGCCTCTAAAGTGTTCAGGGTTGAACTCCACTCGGTATTGGCTGATTTCTCTGTAGAACGTTTCATAATCGATCTGTTCTGCAGAAAGCGCTCCCATGATTTCGTTCAGTTTCTCCTTGCCCTCTGAGGGTGCTTTGTCCCACGCTTCGGCGTATACTAGATAAGCTGCATGAAACCTAAAATCAGACGGTTTGTCCATCAATTTTTTTGGTTCAGTTGAGGCTTTCTCTTGGTTTGTGTTGGGTTCTTGACTCATAAGGCTCAAGGCTCGTTTTGGGTGACAACTGCATAGGTGGAGCACTATTATAAAGTTTGTTAACGTTTCCTCCACGAAACACAAAAATAACCATACAACACATCAATTGAATGCCGCCGTCGCCAAAGCGGGGTTGCCCTAGCCTGGTAGGGGGCAGAACAGCGCAGTCAAAGCGCATGTCCAAGCCTGCTAAGCCTGTGGTCCTAACAGGGCCGCGCGGGTTCAAATCCCGCACCCCGCGCCACTCTCTCGTAGGCAGCAAGGTATTCAAGGAAAGATTGAAGCGCGCAAGCGCACTGATGGACAAAGCAAATCTGGACGCCATTCTCTTAACGAAGCCTTCAAAGCCATGTAGAGGGTAAAGTTTAATTGAGCGTCGTGGTTATGGCTAACAGCGCTACGTAGGTGAAGTCATCATGATAATTCCTGTTCGTTGTTTCAGCTGCGGTTATCTGATAGGTGATAAGTGGGAAGACTTTGCTCGGCGTGTGAAAGAGGGCGAAGACTCTGGTATGGTGCTTGACAGTCTCGGCGTCAAACGTTATTGTTGCCGACGCATGCTGCTCTCGCATGTCGAGGTTATCGATGAAATCTTAAAGTTTTATGAAGAGGCAAGCAAACGCAAACTAGCAAAACAATAGAATAGCAGCAGACGATGTTAGAGGAGACTGATGGTGTCAACAATCATCAAGAGCCTTTCAGCGCGAAAAATCTTCAACATTCGAGGCGAAGAAACCATCGAAATAGACGTAGCCACTCAGACTGGGTGCGGACGAGCCTCAGCGCCCTCTGGAGCGAGCAGAGGAAGAGAAGAGGCCGTGCCCTACCCCAAAAACGGGGTTGACGAAGCCATAACAAAAGTGAAACAAGTCATCGCACCAAAACTAATAGGAGCAGACTCCCAAAAACAAGAGCAAATAGACGCTCTACTCCACAAAATCGATGGAACACCCGACTTCAGAATCATAGGCGGAAACACTGCCTACGCAGTTTCATTAGCCATAGCCGAAGCCGCAGCCACATCGCAGGGCGTTCCGCTCTTTCAACACTTGGCTGGCAGACTCGCAAATGAACTTCCCTATCCACTTGGAAACGTTTTAGGCGGAGGCAAACACGCACGGGCAATGGCGCCTGACATTCAAGAGTTCTTGGCACTACCTCTAAAAGCGACCTCATTTTTTGAGGCGGTAAAAGCCAACATTCTAGTCCACGAGAGAGTCGGCTCGTTTCTCGAAAAGAAAGACCCCACTTTCACAGGTGGAAGAACAGATGAGGGCGCATGGGCACCAAACATGAAAAATGAAGACGCATTAGAAATCGTTGTGACCGCTTGTGAGCAGGTTTCTGAAGAGACAGGTGTCGAATGTTGTGTTGGCATGGATATGGCTTCTTCAAGTTTTTGGAGCCCAAACGAAGAACGCTACATATACAAACGAGACGATATGAAAAGAGACTCGAGCGAGCAGTTAGACTTTGTTATGCGACTCATCGAAACATACAAGCTTGTCTATGTTGAAGACCCCTTCCAGGAAGAAGACTTCACCAGTTTTGCACAACTCACAGAGAAAGTGAAGAATTGTTTAATCTGCGGCGACGACCTCTTCGTAACCAACAAACAACGGCTAATGAAAGGAATAGAAATGGGCGCCGCAAACGCTACAATAATAAAGGGCAATCAAGTGGGCACGCTCACAGACGCTTGGGAAGCAACCCAACTGGCGCAGAAAGCAGGTTACGTGCCGATTATGTCGCATCGTTCAGGGGAAACAACCGAGGCACACATAGCCCATTTATCAGTTGCGTTCAGATGTCCAATAATCAAGGCAGGCGTCGTTGAAGGCGCCAGAACAGCCATACTCAACGAACTCATCAGAATAGAAGAACTGCTGAAGGAAAGCGCTAAAATGGCAGCGTTAACACTATAGGAGAAAGAGCAAACATGTCAACCGAAGAAGAAAAAAAGGAAGAAAACGTAAACACACCTGAAACTCCAGAGACTCCAGTTCCAACCGAAACTTCCCAAACCTACCCAACGGTGGAGACAGAAACTGAAATTCACGTAGTGGAAGAACTGCTCCTGCCACAAGACACCCTCTTATCAGCGGGAATCCACATCGGGACCCGAATGAAAACCAAGGACATGACCACCTTCATCTATAGAGTACGCCCTGACGGACTCTTCGTGTTAGACGTTAAAAAAACAGACGAACGCATCAGAACAGCAGCCAAGTTCTTGGCGCGCTTCGAACCAGCCAAAATCGTAGCTGTTGCCGCCCGCCTCTACGGTCGAGAACCAGCCAAAAGGTTCTGCGAGCTTACAAGAGCTACACCCATCATTGGACGCTTCATTCCAGGCATGCTTTCAAACCCTCTGTACTCTGGACGCATCGAACCCAACGTTGTTATCGTTTCCGATCCGAAGGCTGATGTTCAAGCTGTTAAGGAAGCTGGCGCCATGGGCATTCCAGTAATAGCCTTATGCAGCACCGACAACGACTTCGCAGGCGTTGACCTGGTTATTCCAACAAACAACAAGGGCAGACGAGCGTTAGCAGTTATTTACTGGCTTATTGCGCGGCAGGTGCTTCGGGAGAGAGGAGAGCTTCCACCAGACGGCAATCCAACTCTTTCCATTGACGACTTTGAAGTCAAACTAGCCAAGGAAGAATAACCCTCACATGGAGAAGGATAGAATCTCTTGAGGGTAAGGAATCCAGCATACGCTGGAACATTCTATGAAGGCACTTTGAGGTCTCTGAAGGCCCAGATAGAAGAATGCTTCACTCACGAATTAGGTCCAAAAGCATTGCCAAAAATGGCAAATAGCAATCTCAAAAACATTGTGGGATTAATCAGTCCTCATGCAGGCTACATGTATTCTGGGCCTGTGGCGGCTCATGGCTACTATCATCTGGCATTGGACGGTAAACCCGACTTGATTGTGGTTTTTGGGCCAAATCACACTGGCGTTGGAAGCGGATTAGCCGTCATGAAAGAAGGAGTGTGGCGCACGCCTTTGGGAGAGGTCCAGATTGATACTGCAACCGCTGAAGACATTATTAAAGAGGCACGTATCATTGACGTTGACGATGCTGCCCATATGAGAGAACACTCCATTGAAGTGCAGTTGCCTTGGTTACAATATCTATATGGTTCAGGCTTCAAGTTTGTGCCCATATGCTTCCTAATGCAGGACTTGCAATCAAGTCGCGAAGTCGGGATTGCTGTTGCTAAGGCTTTACAGGGCAAAAACGCTTTGGTCGTCGCCTCCACAGACATGACACACTACGAACCCCAGAAAACCGCCGAGAGAAAAGACAAAACTGTGCTTGAAGCTGCTGTAAAACTGGATGAAGAAAAACTGTACACTACTGTAGAGGGATTGCAGGTTTCCATGTGTGGTTACGGACCTGCAGTTGCCGCTATAACAGCCGCCAAAGAGCTGGGTGCGAAAAACGGTAAACTGCTCTGTTACAAGACAAGCGGCGACCTCACGGGCGACTATTCTGCTGTTGTTGGCTACGCCTCTATGATGTTCTCAAAATAGTTGTGGTGTGTTCTTTGCATAAGGAAGCTGTGACAGCTTCTGCACCTGCGAAGGTCATACTGTTCGGTGAACACTTCGTGGTCTACGGCGAACCTGCGTTGGTCTTGGCAATCGACAAACGCGCCTACGCTTATGCAGAGCTAAGAAAGGATAAGCTGATACACATAAACTCTGTCAACATTGACCTCGCTGGAACCTTTAAAGGAGAAAAGTTTCAAGCCGAGAAAGGCGGCTCCAAGGCGCGTCTAAAACTTGAACCCATAAAAAATGCTGTTCAACAAGTTTTGGAAAAAGCGGATAAAAAAGTTGGAGTAAGCATCAGAATTAATTCAGACATCCCAGTCTCTGCGGGGCTGGGGTCTTCTGCTGCCGTGGCAACATCAACCGTAGCAGCCGTAAGCAATCTTTTAGGGATAGAACTTTCTCGCGACCAGATTTTTAGAATGGCTTACGAGTCTGAACGCCTAGTTCATGGCACTCCTTCTGGCATCGACCCTGCAATCGCAACATACGGTGGCACGCTTCAGTTTCAAAGAGGTAAAAACTTCGTTCCCTTAAACATCAAGGCAAATATACCGTTGGTAATCGGCGACACCAAAGTAGCGCGTTCAACAGGCGAACTCGTTGCCACAGTGCGCCGCATGAAAGAACTTTACCCGAACATCATCGACCCAATAATCCAGATAGGCGGAAAAATCGCCCAAGATGCTGTTGAAGCTTTAAAGAGCAACAGCCTTCAAACAGTTGGCGAGTTGATGAACATCAACCACTCGTTGCTGTGCGCTGTGGGCGTGTCCCACGAAGCTTTGGAACGCCTAGTCAACGCAGCGAGAAGAGAAGGAGCCTTAGGAGCCAAACTTACTGGTGGCGGCGGAGGTGGATGTATGATAGCCTTGACAGGAGAAAGCAAATTGAAGAGAGTTATGACTGCTATTGAGCGTGCTGGAGGCACAGTGTTCGAGGCTAGGAAAACTGATGAAGGTGTAAGAATTGAGCCCTAAGCCAATCGTTCTGAAAATCGGCGGCTCAGTAATCACGTGGAAGGAGAAGTCGTTCACAGCCAACTTGCCAGCCATCAATAGAATTGCAGAGGAGATTTCTCAAGCCAACGTTTCGCAACTCATAATCGTTCACGGTGGGGGTTCGTTCGGTCATCCGTTGGCGAAGCAGTACTCGATAAAGGAAGGGTACCGGGGCGAAAGAGCTCAGCTTTTGGGGTTTTCCAAGACGCATCAAGCCATGGTTTACTTGAACAAACTGGTTGTGGACGCTCTAATACAGCATAATATCTTAGCAGTCGCTGTTCCTCCTTTATCGTGTGTCGTTACGAAGTCGGGTCGAATCGCAACCATAATGAAAGAACCATTAACACGGCTGCTTCAAACAGGGTTTGTGCCAATTCTATTCGGCGACGCCGTCCTCGACTCTGACTTAGGCTTCACAATTCTCTCAGGAGACCAGTTGGCGGCTTCTCTAGCTCTGCAATTTAACGCTGAACGAATCGTGATGGGGGTTGATGTGGACGGTTTGTTCACTGCTGACCCAAAATCGGATTCATCAGCTAGTCTTGTCAAACAGTGTAGGCTGCATGAATTGAAAGAGATGCATAAGCAGATTAAAGGTGTGAACGTCACAGACGTTACTGGCGGTATGCTAGGAAAGATTATTGAACTCACACCAGCCATTGAAAAAGGTATTCCCGCCCTCATCATGAACGCAGCCAAACCTGAAAACGTTTACAAGGCTCTACGAGGCGAAAGAGTCATCGGGACCCTGATTCAGAAATCGTGAGAGGCGAAAAAATTGGCGAAAAAAATCGAAGGAAGAAAAAACGACCATTTGGAAATCTGCCTCAGGGAAAACGTTCAAGCAAGACGAGTCACTACAGGGTTCGAAGACGTACACTTAGTGCATAAAGCGTTGCCTGAAATCAATCAGAAAGAAATAGACTTGTCAACAAAGGTTTTCAACCACAAGTTCGCAGCCCCGCTTATAGTTGAAGCCATGACTGGAGGCACACCAAAAGCAACCAAAATCAACGCTGCCATCGCACGGGCAGTTCAGGAATTAGGCTTGGGAATGGGCGTAGGAAGCCAAAGAGCTGCACTTGAAACTCCTAACATGGAAATATCCTTCAGCATAGCCCGAAAGGAGGCGCCTGACGCCTTCTTAATAGCCAACATCGGCGCTCCTCAATTAGCAAAAGGGTACGGCGTCAAAGAGGCTGAGAAAGCGGTAAAAATGCTCGATGCAGACGCCTTAGCGATTCATCTAAACCCTCTTCAAGAAGCCATCCAGCCCGAAGGCGAAACAAGTTATGCGGGAGTGGTTAAGACGATTGAAAAAATCATCAATACGCTAGATGTGCCAGTCATAGTAAAAGAAACAGGCTGTGGAATTGCGGCCGAAGAAGCAAAAACGCTTGAAGCTATAGGAGTTGCCGCAATCGACGTTGCAGGGGCAGGTGGAACCAGCTGGGCAGCAGTGGAGTATCACCGAGCCAAAGAACAAAGAGACGAGTTTCGTCAAAGATTGGGCGAAACCTTCTGGGACTGGGGCATCCCCACAGCCACCAGCTTAATAGAGACAACACAGCAAGTTCGCATTCCAGTAATCGCCTCGGGTGGTATGCGCTCGGGAGTGGACGCAGGGAAAGCGTTGGCGTTGGGAGCCAGTCTCGTTGGAATGGCGCACCCTATCTTGGATCCAGCTCTTCACGGCGCTGAAAACGTGAAGAAAAAACTACAGCTTATACTTGAGGAGCTGAGGAACACCATGTTCCTGGTAGGCACCAGTTCAGTTCCTAAAATCAAAAAGGCGCCTATTGTAGTAACTGGGAAAACAGCTGATTGGTTAACCACTCGTGGGTTTGACTTTCATGTCTATGCAAGACGCGGTCGCTAAAATTAGAGATGAGGATGAATAGAAATGGTGAATGATGTGGAAAAGATGCTTGAGGAAAAAGCTTCTAGAATCGATAAACTGATTCAGGAGTATATTCCCCGAAAGTTTGACAAGGCTGCTCTTGTTTTCTCTCTCACTCCGCCACGATACGACTACAACCTTAAAGCTCTGGATAAAACGATGATTGAGCCTATTTGGGATTTTCTCGACCGAGGCGGCAAACGATGGCGACCTTCACTGTTTTTGCTAGTTGTGGAAGCGTTGGGACACGACCCAGAAGCTTTGAAGGAGTTTGCCATCATTCCCGAAGTGATTCACAACGGAACCATAATGATAGACGACATCGAAGACAACTCAGAGTTTCGCAGAGGCAAACCATGCACGCATAGACGATTTGGCCTCGATGTAGCTATTAACGCCGGAAACGCCATGTACTACCTGCCTCTCTTATCCTTGATAAAAAACCGTGACAAGCTGGGAGCTGACAAACTGAGTAGGATTTACGAGATTTATACGCGGGAGATGATTAATCTCAGCTTGGGACAAGCCACAGACATCGCTTGGCATAAGGGTTTAGCAGACGCTGATGAGCTCTCTGAAACACAATACTTACAGATGTGCGCCTACAAAACTGGAACCCTTGCCAGAATGGCCGCGAAGATTGCGGCTGTTCTCTGCGACGCATCTGAGGACACGGTTGAGAGGCTGGGCAGATTCGCTGAAGCCATTGGCGTAGCCTTCCAGATTCAAGACGATGTCCTCGATTTAACGAGCACAAAGTTTGCTGAGAAGAAGGGTGGGCGAGGTCAAGACATAACTGAGGGCAAACGCAGCCTAATTGTGATCCACACCTTGGAGAAGGCAAAGGCAGCCGACAGAAAGAGGCTGTTAACAATTCTCAACATGCACACAACCAACCAAAAACGGAAGAACGAAGCAATCAAAATTTTTGAACGATACAATTCAATCGATTACGCCAAGCAATTTGCCAGACGATTGGTAGTTGAGAGCTGGAGTGAAGTGGATAGGCTACTCGCACCCTCTGACGCCAAAGAAAAACTGAAGGCTTTCGCCGACTATCTTATTGAAAGAAAGGTTTAACTGAGCACCGAGAGCTACATCAAGAAGAGCGCTGGCGTCATGGTGAACAGCACAGAGAGAGAAACTATTAGGAAAATTGCGCTATTAAATGCGCTTCATTACGGGGGAAAAGCGCAGTTTCAGCCTGTTCTGGGAAAATTGCTCACTGAACAGCCTCAATTGAAGACAAAAATAAAGGAAGTTGTACCTCTCATCAAAGAGGTCGTTGCGGAAGTTAATCGACTTTCACCAGAGGAACAGAGAAGAATCGTTGAGGAAAGATGGCCCGAAGCCCTGCTCAAAGAAAAAGTGGAAGTCGAAAGAACACTTCCTCCATTACCCAATGTGGAAAAATATGAGCAAGTCGTAACTCGTTTTGCACCTAACCCCGACTGCATGATTCACTTGGGCAACGCTCGTGCTATCATACTCTGTGATGAGTACGCGAAAATGTATAAGGGCTCTTTGAGGCTTCGTTTTGAAGACACCGACCCGAGGTTGAAGAGGTCTGCCTTACCATTCTACGACGCCATACGAGGAGACTTGAAATGGCTTGGATGCCGATGGGACATGGAAGTCATACAAAGCGACCGACTGCCCGCATACTACGAGTACGCCGAGAAACTTCTGGCAAAGGGCGGAGCCTACGTCTGCACATGCACCTCTGAAAAGTTCCGAAAGCTGGTTCTCGCCAAGAAACCGTGCCCATGCCGAGACCTAGCCACTGCTGAGCAACTTGCCCGTTGGAGAAGCATGCTGGACGGAACTTACAAAGAGGGAAAGGCTGTTGTGCGAATTAAAACTGACTTGAACCATCCAAACCCTGCTGTGCGTGACTGGCCCGCCCTAAGAATAATCAACCCTAAACGTTATCCTCATCCACGTGTTGGCGGCAAGTATCGGGTTTGGCCCCTCTACAACTTTTCAGCTGGAATTGACGACCACTTGATGGGCATAACCCACATAATACGTGGAAAGGAGCACTTAACCAATCAGACGCGGCAGGAATTCATGTATCAGCATTTGGGTTGGAAGTATCCAGAGGCTATACATTATGGACGAATGAAGATTGCAGGCGGCTTGCTAAGCAAATCCAAAATCGTTGAAGGTGTGAAGAAAGGTGTTTTCACTGGCTGGGACGACCCGAGGCTAGCCACATTCATCGCTCTGAGGAAGCGTGGAATACAAGCCGAAACTATAAGGCGCCTAATAATCGAGGTGGGTCCAAAAACCGTAGACGTAACCTTGAGCTGGGAAAACTTGTACGCTATCAATCGGAAAATAATCGATCCGATAGCCAACCGCTACTTCTTTGTGCGAGACCCACGAAAACTCATGGTTCAAAATGTTTCTGAAACCATTACAGCTCAGCTTCCCCTGCACCCGGACAACCCAAAACGGGGATTCCGAGAGTTTAAAATTCAACCCAAAAAAGGTGAGGCCGAGTTCTGGCTTTCAACCCAAGACACAAATCTGTTAAAGAGTGGGCAAATCGTACGGCTGATGGGGCTCTTCAACGCGCAGATTGAAAGTGTTAAAGGCGGAGTAATTGAAGCGATTTTGCACAGCAAAGGTCATGAAGAAGCCAGAAAACTTGGAGCACCCTTAATCCATTGGCTTCCAGCAGGAACGGGAGTTCCATGCGAAGTGGTTATGCCAGACGCCACAACTGCACGAGGCATAGCCGAAGATGCCAGTAGACAACTGAAACCTGACGACATCATCCAGTTTGAACGCTTCGGCTTTGTGAGAATTGACAAGGTAGACTGGACGCTTCTGGCGTATTTTGCCCACCGCTAAAGTTGAAGAGTTAACATGGGGGGCTTACGCTCTTGAAGGTTAGAGCCCATGTTTACGTCAGTGGACAGGTTCAAGGCGTGTTTTTCAGAAGCCAGACTCAAGATGAGGCGGAGAGACACGGCGTAACAGGCTGGGTGCGCAATCTACCAGACGGAAGAGTGGAAGCTGTTTTCGAAGGAGAAAAAGAAGCAGTTGATAGACTTATAGAGTTTTGCAGGCATGGTCCACTTGGCGCACGAGTAAAAAACATTGACGTTGTGTGGGAAAACTACACTGGAGAATTTAAAGGCTTCAGAATACGTTTCGGTTATTAACTTTCAGTGGCATGCCATAAACGTTATCTTTGGTAAACATCCTAACCCAATCCAAAACGGTGCATCTAAATGAGGACAATTCTGCTCATCAACGACGATGGAATCTACTCGTCGGGTTTAATGGCGCTGAAAAAGAAAGTTGACAGGCTTGGAAAAATCGTGGCAGTTGCACCCAAGAATGAGATTAGCGGTGTAGGCAAAGCCATAACTTCAACCAGACATGTGAAAATCGAAGAAACCGAGCTAAGCGACGGTTCAAAAGCCTACGCTATCGGCGGCACTCCAGCCGACGCCTATCTCTTAGCAGTGAACAAAATCCTCAAGCGTTCACCCGACTTGGTGGTCGCCGGAATAAATCTAGGTCCAAATCTGGGAATAGACGACTTTCTCAACTCTGGAACAATCGGTGCGGCTTTGGAAGCTGCGATTCACGGCGTGCCCGCCATCGCCGTTTCTTACTGCAAACGTGAAATCAGTGACCAGAAAGCTGCCAAGTCAAAGATTACCCTGGGGGAGCTTGAGTTAGCTGCTGGTTTAGCCGAAAAATTTGTTGCGTTCATTCTTGAGAAGAGGATGCCGCAGAACGTGGATTTAATTTCAATTAATGTGCCAGAGGATGCCGACTGCAGAAAGGTAAAAGTTACGAGTTTATCCTACGTAGGCTACGGTGATCTGTTCACAAAAGAAGAGAAAGGATACAGAATCGTTCATTGGAGGCTAGCGGACTACGTCGACTTGAATGCAGAAACCGACGTGCATGTGGTCAAAGACGAAGGATGCATATCCATAACGCCAGTTAAAATTAGGTTTGAACATGACAAGAAAGCGCTTGAAAACGTGTTAAAGGATATTTTTGTCTGTGGCTGAAAGAGAAAGGGCTTCTTACCGAATCTCTCTTGGAACTCGGAAATGGGATTCTTTGCCGGCGCTTATGTATTCACCGCCTGCGCTGCGTACCAGAGAGGCAATTTTGGCGAAGTTTTCAGACCCCAAATATTGGCGAGGCTTGATTATAATGTATTTTCCCGTTTCCTCAAAGAACAGCATGTCTTCTAATTCTTTTGGAAAAATTGTTCGAACGTCTGCTATTGACTGCATTCTCCCCGTTGGCGTTGGTGTCGGAGCAGGTGCAGCAGTAACAGGCGGAGGTGATGGCGTCGGAGCAACAACCACTTTCAGATGCTTTGATATGTCGGCTAAATCCTCGGAGATATCCTTCAAAACAACAAGAAGTTGCTCGATTCGCTGTGCAAGTTCCTCTACATTTGGTTTCTTTTCGCTCATAACGATCACCAGCTTAAACTACCTTTTGGCAAAGCTCCCTCTTTTGTTTTACCCTTAACGTTACATTATCAAAACATAAAAGAGCCACATAATTCAATCAGAACAATCGTTAGAGGTTTAATTGGTGTGTTGGAAATCGACGGCAGCCAGAAAAGCGGCAGCGGAACCATTCTTCGACTATCAGTTGCCCTAGCAGGCATCTTAAACGAACCGCTTCACATATTTAACATCCGCCAGAAACGCACTCAGCCGGGACTGCGACCACAACACCTAGAAGCTGTTCTCACAGCAGCAAAACTCTGCAATGCAGAAGTGAAAGGAGCCAAACAAGGCTCCAGAGAACTTTGGTTCACTCCAAACGAGATAATGGGCGGCGAAATCCACGCTGAAATCGGAACAGCCGGAAGCATCCCCATGCTATTATTAACCGTTCTGCCACTCTGTGCCTACGCAAAAAACCCTGTGCGCCTACACGTGTCTAAAGGCGGAACCGACGTGAAAAACGCCCCGACAACAAATTATCTGAAACATCTCCTACTCCCCATGTTGGCACGAATGGGTTTGAAGGCGGGGCTCACCATACAGAAATACGGTTACTACCCAAAGGGAATGGGCGAAATAACGCTAGAAGTTGAGCCCTACCCCAAACTCAGTCCAATAACACTAGAAAGCTTCGGAAACCTACAACAAATAAAAGGCGTGTCCGTTTGCACGTTTTTGGCTGACCGCCGAGTCGCCGAGCGACAAGCCACAGCGGCAAACGAATGCTTAAAGCAGGCTGGTTTAAAAGCGGGCATTCAAGTGGTAAACGATTTGTCTAATCCGCTTCAGAAAGGCAGTTCTCTTGTTCTGTGGGCTGAGACTGATGCTGGAGCATTTTTAGGCGGAGACGCCATCGGCGAGTTGGGAAAACCCAGCGAGGTAGTGGGACGAGAAGCAGCCGAAAGCTTACTGAAAGAGTTGGAATCAAAGGCGACGGTTGACGCGCATCTTTCCGACATGCTGATACCCTATGTTGCGCTTGCTGAAGGCAGTTCGGTTTACTTGAGCCGCCTCGTAACTGAACACTTGGACACAAACATATGGCTCGCACAAAAAATTTTAGACGTAAAGTTTCAGCTAACCAAAGTTGGAAACCTATATCGAATTGAAACAAAGAAGCCTTGAAGAGGGAGAGAACTCCTTTTTGGGCACCGCTCGAGTTCGAGGAATCTACTCAACTGCGCTGACCAGCCTCTTGATGAAGCAAGGTTTCGCCATTGTGCAGGCGTCAAAGGCTCAAAAAGAACGGTTCAACCTCGAAGAGAATGAAGGCTCTCCTGACTTGGATATTGATGATAGACGCGACAAGCGGGGTGTCCGCGTCTTAGGTAAAGCTGAATTTCTAGACGTTTTTCTTACGCTTTTGCGTTCACACTTAGAAGACGTGATTGTCAGAAAATGGGGTGTAACAGTTGATGGGATATACCAGGGAGCAATCAGAGGCATAGATGAAGCAAGCGAAACCGCTTACATCGACATCGGACCTGCAGTTGGCGCAGTCGAAGCCACAGAAATCTCAAAAGATAGAAAGCATCTGCTTGTGCAGGTTGAAAGACACCGCTTAGGCAGCAAGACACCCACATTAACAACAGAGATAAAGATTCCTGGCAAACACGCCATTTTATTGCCCAATAGGCAGGTTAGGATAAGTAAAAGAATCCTCAACTGGGATTCAAGGTTAAGGCTTCATCAACTCGGCGAGGAACTGGCAACTGAGAATTCTGGTGTGCTCTGGCGAACATCTGCAGCAAGTCAGCCTACTGACGTGCTGAGAGAAGAGGTTGCAGTGCTCATTAAGATAAGAGAAGACATCTTGGAAAAGGCAGAAAACGTAGAGGCTCCAGCGGTTTTAAGAGAAGGCGTCGGCTTCGCAGATGTGGAATTTCCAGCCTTGTCTAAGCGCGGATTAGACGAGGTTAGGAAGGCGGTTGCACTCACGATTGATGGGCATCACTATTACAAGGCTTGTGGGCAACGGGTTTCCGCAATGCTGGAGATGGCGGAAAAAATGCTGGAGAGCGGCTCATCCCACAGCGATGTAGACGAATCGTTAAGACAAACCGCGGAGTCGGAGTACCCGAGGGCTGGCTCATGGGTTGACATTGAACACGTGAAACTGAATGGGAAAGTTCTCCATCTGGGTCCAGCTTTGCTCGAAGACTGCAACTTAGACACGTCCACACTTAGGTTGCGTCGAGTTTTCAAACGTGCAGGCGTCTATGATGGTTTGGCTATTAAGAAAGAACCCGACGACTATGCTGTTACACGAATGAGATTGGGCAATTGGCACTTTCAAACTCAATATTTTTCAAAGAAGGGACAACTGAAAGGTTCGTACATTAACCTGAACACTCCTATTGAGCTGTACCCGCATGAAATACGCTATGTAGATTTGGAAGCTGACATCTGCGTCTGGCCAGACGGCAAGGTTGAAATTCTCGACAGAGAAAAACTCGAAGAAGCATTTCGAAGTGGAATTGTCTCTGAGCGTTTAATGGAAACGGTTAAAGCAAAATTAAGTGAGCTAGTTGAGAGAATCCGCTCTGGCTTGGGGACAGAGTAAAAGATTTAAGTCTCCCTTATAACTGCATGTTCTGAGGCTTAAAAAACCATGAGTTTATGGAAACTTCGCTTCTCCATTCTGGGAACATTAGCTGTCATCATCGGTTTGTCAACCTTGTTTTTCACGGTTCTTCTCTTGTGGCTCGGCGTCGACCTCTTAATCTTGCCGTTTTTCGTAATTGCCTTTAACATTATTCAATGGCTGATTGCCCCCTACCTCATAGATGCAATGTATCGTGTGCGTGAAGTCTCCAAGTCTGAAGAGCCCCGACTGCATGAGATGGTGGAAAGACTAAGCGAGAAGAGCCACATGAAAAAGCCAAAAGTTATGATCGCCAAGATTCCAATTCCAAACGCCTTTGCTTATGGTTCACCCGTTGCTGGATCACGAGTAGCGGTCACGACAGAATTGATGAATACCTTGGACGAAGAAGAAGTTGAAGCAGTTGTAGGTCACGAACTGGGGCATTTGAAGAATCGAGACGTTCAAGTGATGATGTTTGTTTCAATCCTTCCCGCAATATTCTACTACATCTACATCTCAATGTTTCTTTCCGCAATGTTTAGGCGCAGGGATGATCGAGGATCTGGAGCAGCCATGCTTATCGGCATCATCAGCCTCGTCATGTACTTCATTCTGACACTCTTCATACTGTACTTGAGCAGACTGCGCGAGTACTTTGCAGACCGCCACAGCGCCAGCATTGTTGACGATGGTCCACGCAAACTGTCGGAAGGCTTGGCAAAAATTGTAAACTCAACCCGTCGAATGAAGCACACTCGCAAGGATGTAGGCAGCTTCAGTTCATTCAAGGCTTTATTCATTTCCGACCCAGACAGAGCTGAAGCCGACTCGACTGCTATATCTCAAGCGGTTGGTTACCGAACCGATCAGAGGTTGGTTGAGGAAGTCCTTCGAAGAGAAGTAACCACATTTGATAGGTTGGCTGAGCTGTTCTCAACACATCCAAACATAGTGAAGCGATTGAGAGCCTTGCAGAAGCTCTCATAAGCTCAATTTTCTTTGGCAAGGTCGCACGCGCGTTTAGAGCATGTTTTTAATAGACGTGCTCACGTAAAACAGTGTTTATGCCACTTCAAAAAGTTTCCAAGTATATTGACGCAAATTCTAAACGTTTCATAGAAGAACTAGCGTGGCTGGTTAGACAGCCAAGCGTTTCCGCGCGAAGCGAAGGAATGCAGAAATGCGCCGAAATGACCCAACAATTAATGGAGAAAATTGGGATTTCCACTAAGATGCTTCCAGAGAAAGACGGGAACCCAGTGGTTTACGGAGAAATCAAATCGAAGAAATCGAAGAAAACGAAGAAAACATTGCTATTCTACAACCATTATGATGTTCAGCCTCCTGAACCACTTGAAGAATGGATATGCGAGCCTTTCAGCGGGGAAGTACGTGAAGGAAAAATATATGGAAGAGGCGTTGCGGACAACAAGGGAAACCTTGTTTCTCGATTGAAAGTGGTTGAAGCCTTTCTGGAAGCCGTTGGCGAGGTTCCCGTAAATGTGAAGTTTGTTGTCGATGGAGAAGAGGAAATTGGCAGCCCTCATCTGGCTCCAGTCATTAAAAGACACAAGAGCCTGTTTTCAGCAGACGCAGCGATTTGGGAGTTCGGCGGCACCGACCGCAAAGGACACCCGCATGTCTATCTTGGTCTGAAAGGTGTTATGTCAGTTGAATTAAGAAGCAGAGGCGCACTCAGAGATGTGCATTCGGCTAATGCGCCGCTCATTCCAAACGCTGCTTGGCGTCTCGTTTGGGCACTTGGCACATTAAAAAACAACAGAGACGAAATTTTGATTGACGACTTCTACGAAAACGTTGAACCCGTCTCAACCGAAGAAATCAAACACTTAAAAAACATACCGTTCGAAGAGAAAGAGGAGAAGAAAGAGTTAGGGCTGAAAACCTTTCTTCGCGGGCTGTCTGGATGGCAAGTCTTGAAAGCCCTGCTTTACCAACCTACATGCACAATAAACGGTTTGCTCTCTGGATATACTGGGGCTGGGTCAAAAACGGTGTTGCCAAACAAGGCAACGGCAAAACTCGACTTTCGTCTTGTCCCGCGCCAGATGCCGAATGAAATTTTAACGAAACTGAAGAGGCATCTAGAAAAGCGGGGCTTCGGCGACATAGAGGTTGTATCTCATGGTTCCACTGAACCTACAAAAACGCCCCTAACAGACAAGTTTGTCCGAACAGTTGTTAAAGCAGCCGAGAAGGCTTACACCCAGAAAGCTGTTGTTTACCCCACCAGCGCTGCATCTGGACCAATGCATCTGTTTCGTAATCAGCTGCGTTATCCAGTTGTTTCAGTTGGTTGCGTGCAGTCAGAGTCAAACACACATGCGCCTAACGAGAATCTTTCAATCGAATCTTTCATTCAAGGAACAAAATTCATTGCCACAATCCTGCAGGACTTCAGCGCAATCAAGTGACTTCGTTTTTATCCAAATTGTTTTAACTTTTGGCGTCTTATGCTATAGCCGTGTGGTGTGCGCTCTGTGTCAAAGATGAGAAGCACCGCTAAGGTTCGCACTCCAATAGTGGTGGTTAACTTTAAAACTTACAGTGAAGGCACCGGAAAGAACGCTCTGAAGCTCGCAAAAGCCTGCGAAACAGCAAGTTTAGAGACCGGCGTCTGTGTATGCGTGGCTCCGCAGTTTGTGGACATCAAGCCTATCGCCTCCGTTGTTTCAATTCCAGTTTTTTCTCAACACATCGACCCTGTTCCAGCTGGAAGTTTCACAGGACACGTTCTCCCTGAGGCGGTTAAGGAGGCTGGCGCAGTTGGAACTTTGATAAATCACTCTGAAAGGCGATTGAAACTCGCAGACATCGACGCAGCCATTGTCCATGCTCGAAAAATCAATTTAATATCAATTGTTTGCTCCAACAACGCAGCTGTAAGCGCTGCCGCAGCAGCACTGAAGCCGGACATGATTGCAGTTGAGCCCCCAGAATTAATTGGAACAAGCATTTCTGTGTCTAAGGCTAAGCCTGAAGTTGTATCGGGGACGGTTAACCTAGTTAGACGAGTAAATCGTGAAGTTACAATTCTATGTGGCGCAGGCATAACCACTGGAGAGGATGTTTCAGCGGCGCTACGATTGGGCACCGAAGGCGTTCTGGTGGCAAGTGGCATCGTGAAGGCCAAAGACCCTTACAGTGTAGTGTTAGAATTCGCTAAGACGATAACAAGAAAGTGAAAAATCAAGCCCCAGCGATTAACTGTTATGGAAAATTTTTTATATACAACTCTATAGTGTCAACTGAGTGGAAGGTTGGAAAAAAGGGAGAGTATCCTTCTCTAACCTCCTTTCTCTCTTTAAAGCTCCTCTAACCTTCCATTCAATCTTAACGGACATTAGTACTGTGTTAACATTGGCTGGTATAATGTCTTATGGAGAAATCTTCTATATCATTTGGCTTTGAGTTCTTTACGCTTTGGATGGACTGGTTGTTTACCTTTAAGTTATTATGTGGGTCTTAATGATTATGTGAAGGGATTTACCGTTGAAGGTTGACGTTGAATGCGCACCCTGCTTGCTTCACAGAGGCTATATGGAAATTCTTGAAGCCACAAATGACAAGGCGTTACAATTTGAAGCTATGACCACGCTCACAAGACTTCTCCACAAAGAGTTTACGCCAGCAGCGGTACCGGCACGCCTTGGAACCAAACGAGACCGCTTGGTAAAAACAATTACAGGAAACGCTGACCCCTACGCCAAAAAGAAATGGCTAAGCACTCAACGAGCCCTTGAAATCCTTCCGCAAGTAAAGCAGCTGGTTGCACGGGAAAAGTCGAACGAGCCAAGGTTCAGAAAAGCCTGCCTCTGTGCAGTGGTGGGCAACATTATTGAATTCGACATTCCAGAGCATGATTTCCAGTTTGAGGGCATTGCAAAGTTGGTTCAGCAAGCCCAGCAGGATTTAGCGGTTGACGAGATACCCAAGATTTTTGACGCTGCGAAAAAGGCGAAAAAAGTCTTGTATCTTTCCGATAACGCAGGTGAAATCGCATTCGACACACTTCTTGTAGCTGAGCTTAAAAAACTGGGCGCATACGTTACGGTGGCGGTGAAGGGCAAACCAATAATCAACGACGCCACGCTGCAGGACGCAAAAGCCGTGGGCATGCACGAGGTTGCAGACGACCTTATCACAAACGGAACAGACACGGTGGGTCTCATCTTAAAAGAATGTTCAAA